>Ga0209384_1000018_pt1 | contig 122171 bp, 112 predicted proteins | sample CoawatmetaG05DNA_FD_187511 | JGI IMG/M metagenome (GOLD analysis project Ga0209384, IMG submission 187511) | Marine microbial communities from the West Antarctic Peninsula - Coastal water metaG058-DNA (SPAdes) (version 2) | ecosystem: Environmental > Aquatic > Marine > Coastal ... | reverse complement strand
TCACCCAATTCTTCCAGGGTGTGATCTTTATCTCCATTGGCAAAAGCTTGCTCTATTTCTTCTAATTCTTCTGCCATATTAGCCAATACAGGAGTTACATCTGGCCAATCAAAGCCCACATTGGCTGCGCGCTTTTGCAACTTTGCACTGCGCTGCATGGCTGGCAAGGCATTAGGCACATCATCTAACACCGAGTGCTGATGTTTGGCATCACGTTCAGCCTGTTTAATAGCTTCCCACTTCTGCAAAACTTGATCGGCATCCAAAGCTGAAGTGCCTAACTCAGCTTCATCAGCCGATGGAGAAAATACATGGGGGTGACGGCGAATGAGTTTATCTGACATCGTTTGTGCCACATCGGCAAACTCAAAACTGCCCTCTTCGCGGGCAAGTTGGCAGTAAAACACCACCTGAAATAACAGGTCGCCTAACTCATCCCGCAACTGCATGCGGTCATCTGACTCTATGGCATCAGCAACTTCATAAGCTTCTTCAAGGGTATGAGGCAATATGCTGCGAAAATCTTGTTTAAGATCCCATGGGCAGCCACCCTCTGGATTGCGTAATTGAGCCATAATAGCTAACAATTGCTGCATCGCGTCACCGGTGTTACTGATCGCTTTAACCATTTTTTTGTCGCCTTACATCCAATACGTTAGGTAGTTGACTTATTTTATCTAAAATACGACCCAAAAGTTCCAACCTTGGAATATCGATGGTCATAGCAATGGTGGCTGAATGGCTCTTTTTATCAATGTCAGTGCTGATATTGCCTAAGTTAACGTTTTCATTGCCCAACACCATTACCACTTCGCTCAATAGACCCGACCGGTCCACTGCTTCAATCACAATGTCGACTGGGTAAGTATGCTCACTGTTACCAGACCAGTTGACCTCGATAATGCGTTGTAGGTCTCGCTCAGCCATATTCATAATGTTGAGACAGTCCTGACGATGCACTGAAACTCCGCGAGTGAGGGTAATAAAACCTGTAATCGAGTCTCCAGGCACCGGCTTACAACAATTCGCAATGGTCGTAAGTAGGTTGCCGACTCCTGCAATCTGTACATCATTACCCACCGGTGAGGTGGTTTTAGTTTTACCATTTAAGAGACTCAGGTCTAGCTGCTTTTTAATCTTAAGGCTAGGTTCTACCTGTTGCTGAGCCGCATTGATCACCTGGGCTAAACGCACATCGCCTGCCCCTAGAGCCGCATACATATCATCCACGTGTTTAAAGTTAATGGCGGTAGCAATTTGATTATAATTGACCCCAGTAATAGCCATACGACGCATTTCACGCTCTATTAATTGACGTCCTGCGGTGGCATTTTTATCTTTATCCAGCTGTTTAAAATAGTGGCCAATTTTGGCTCGGGTTCGACCCGCATGCACATAGCCTAGGTTTGGGTTCATCCAATCGCGACTGGGGGCACCACCTTTTGACGTCATTACAGAGACTTGGTCTCCCGTTTGTAGCCGGTAGGTCAGGGGCACGATGCGGCCGTGGATTTTTGCACCACGACATGTATTACCCACTTCTGTGTGTACTCGGTAAGCAAAGTCAATGGGCGTAGCCCCACTCGGCAAATCGACCACATGGCCTTCGGGAGTAAACACGTAAATACGGTCCTGCTCCACATCACTTTTAACTTGGCTGACAAATTCTGCGCCATCACCGACTTCGTCATGCCACTCTAATACCTGACGCAACCAAGCTAATTTGTCATCGTATGAGTTACCAATATTATTAACGTCTGTGCCTTTGTACAGCCAATGAGCACACACCCCAAGTTCGGCTTCGTCGTGCATTGCAAAGGTACGAATCTGAATTTCCACCACCTTACCTTCAGGGCCGATGACTGCAGTATGCAAGGAACGATAGCCGTTTTCTTTAGGGGTAGCGATATAGTCATCAAATTCTTGCGGTATATTACGCCACAAACCATGCACAATGCCCAACGCGGTATAACAGTCGGTGAGCTCAGGCACCAGTATTCGGACCGCACGCACATCATAAACTTGAGAAAACTCAATGTTCTTTCGCTGCATTTTGCGCCAAATACTATAAATGTGTTTGGCCCGTCCCATAATATCAGGCTTAATTCCAGCGCCCATCAATTGTGATGTTAGATCAGCTAATACCCGCTCAATGTAGCCTTGTCGATCCATGCGTCTTTCATCTAAAAAGGAAGCAATTTCTTTATAGGCATTGGGCTGAAGGTAACGAAAGGATAAGTCTTCAAGTTCCCATTTAACCGCACCAATGCCCAGACGATGGGCCAAAGGCGCATACACATCGAAGACTTCTCTGGACACTAGATAGCGCTTTTTTCGATCCACGTTTTTCACGGCTCGAATGGCACAGGTGCGCTCTGCAAGTTTAATGAGTGCAACACGCACATCATCAACTAGCGAGACCAACATTTTGCGTACATTAGTCAGTTGGCCGTCTGATTGACCTAAAATGCTGTCTCGAGTGGGACTTTGTAAGTTACTAATGGCAGCCATTTGCAGAACGCCTTCGATCAGTTGAGCTACAACTGCCCCAAAGCTTTCTTTAACCTGGTTCAGGGTTAATTTATTTTCTCGCACTGCTCGGTAAAGTACAGCTGCCACTAAGGTTTCTTCGTTCACTTGTAAGGTCGTCAAAATCTCAGCCATCTCAAGCCCAGTTCGAAAACAGTCCACTTCTTCTGTGGCCCACACATCTTCACTTTTACTGGCATGATCACGGGCTTCTTGGGCCAACTCACAGGCCTGTTGCAAGCGTGAGGTGTCCTCCAGTGCTACTTGATTTTGTAAGCCTGCCAGCCAAGCTTGAATGTCGATGTTGCCATCCGCATGGGTGGGGTGAAGCGCACGTACCTGTACCATGGTTGCATTCCGTCTTTAGTTTGGGCGCTAAGCGCTCTCGTTGTTATGCTTTACTTATCACTGTGCAAGTCACTTAAGTAATTCAAGTAGCTCAAGTAAGTGGGCAAGTATTAACCGCGCACAAGCAAGGCCATCACTTCTAAGTGGGGGGTGTGGGGAAACATGTCTATGCAGCCCACTTTAGCCACTCTTAACCCCAGAGTTTGAAATTCTTTCAAATCTCTGGCCATAGATGCCGGGTTGCAGGACACATAAACCACTCTTTCAAGGGGCTGATTTTTGAGCAACCCAGCAAGGCCTTTAGCTCCTGCACGAGGGGGATCTAATAAGGCTTTATTAAAGGCCTTTTTTTGCCAAAGTTTACGCGCACCTGCATCAAATAGGTCTGCTTGTTCAAAATCAACTTGAGACAAACCATTGGCCTGCGCATTGAGACGGCCTTTTTTAACCATGGCATAATCACCCTCCAAGGCTAATACTGCCACGCCTTGGTCCGCCATACTTGCAATGGGCAGAGCAAAGTTACCGACCCCACTGAATAAATCTAAGACCTGATCTTTAGCTTGAAGTTCCAGCCAATTAAGCGCTTGTTCAACCATGCCCTGATTAACCTTAGTGTTGACCTGCACAAAATCTTGCATAGCAAATCCCAACTCGAGTGGCTGATCCATGCTTGCCACCTGCAAACTGTAGCTTAAATTTTCTGCACTACCGCATAACCATAGGTCATTATGATCCGTTTGCTGGCACACCATGCTAATTGCATGTTGCCCACCAAAGGCGGTTAGTAGCCTTTGGTCTTCAGGGCTCAACGTGGTCGATATTTTCAAACAAACAAAGACGCCTGTGTCGGCTTGCAATAACTCCACGTGGGTGACCCATTGTGTGAACTCCATAGCGACTAATATGCCATGCAAGGGCTCCAATAAATCAGACAAAGCGGGCTCTAGGACCGGGCAGGCACTAATAGGCACAATGTGCTTATGGCCACTTTGACGAAAGCCCATTAATAGGGTTTTGCTATCAGCAAAATAGCGTGTGGCCAACTGAGCACGGCGTCTATAGCCTAGGCTGTCCCCAATAATGGGCTGCTCCCATTGGTCAGGCTCAATGCCTGCCAAACGACGCAATTGTTCGGCAATAGCGGCCTGCTTAAAGGTAATTTGAGCCGCTGATTCAAGATGCTGCAACTGACAACCACCGCAGGTATCATAGACTGGACAAAACGGCTCAACTCTTTGATCACTGCCTTGCTTCACCTCTAACAAACGCGCTTCTGTGTGAGTTTTACGATCACTGAGCACTTCAGCTTTTACCAACTCGCCCTTTAACCCACCTGCAACAAAAATAGTTTTTCCTTGCCAACGTCCAACACCACGGCCATCGTGGCTTAGGTTGTCAAGTTCAATGTGAAGGTGCTTGCCCACAGGTAAAGTAACCACTTCCACGTCTTCTTGAGCGTGAGCTCGCTTTTGTTTCGCCGAGGCCAAAGGGTTTTTAAGTTTGAGTTTGCGCTGCAAAGGCGATAAACGGGCCATGATTAAACAAATACTCCAGTGGATAAATAGCGGTCACCACGGTCACAAATGATGCACACGATGACCGCATTTTCAACTTGCTTAGACAACTGCAAGGCGCCTGCTACGGAGCCTCCTGAGGACACACCAGCAAAGATGCCTTCCTGTTTGGCTAGAGCACGCATGGTGGTTTCTGCTTCGTCCTGACCGATGTCAATAATAGCGTCTACTTTTGCTGCGTCAAAAATACTAGGCAAGTAAGCTTTGGGCCAGCGACGAATGCCTGGGATAAAGGCATCCGGCTTAGGCTGTAAACCATAAATCTGCACCTCTGGGTTTTGCTCTTTGAAGTAAGCAGACAACCCCATAATCGTGCCTGTGGTGCCCATAGTAGTCACCATATGTGTAATTTTACCTTGGGTTTGCTGCCAAATTTCTGGCCCTGTAGTACGATAATGAGCCAAGGGGTTATCACTATTAGCAAACTGGTTTAGCACCTTACCTTCGCCTCGCTCTTGCATGGCTATGGCTAAGTCTCTTGCGCCTTCCATGCCTTGCTCAGAACTGACTTCAATTAATTCAGCACCATAAGCCGACATGGACGCCTTGCGTTCTGAGCTCATGTGCGAGGGCATAATCAGCTTAAGCCGATAACCTTTGATGGCTGCCACCATGGCTAAGGCGATACCCGTGTTGCCACTCGTGGCTTCTATAAGCACATCACCTGGTTGGATTTCTCCTCTTTTTTCAGCTTCGTTGATCATGCTCTTTGCCGGACGATCTTTCACTGAACCTGCAGGATTATTACCCTCTAACTTGGCTAAAATAATATTGCTGGTATCACCCGGTAGGCGTTGCAGACGGACTAAGGGGGTATTGCCTACATAATCTTCGATGGTAGGGAATATGTGCATACTAACCTCTACTTAAAAGTCTTAGCTTAATACAACAAAAGCTAAGGCTTGATCTAATTCGTCGGCAATACTTATGTGAGCTTTTTGACTGCCCAAAGTAGCTTGCCGCTGCGCAGCTGCACCGCTAAGGATAAGCAAAGGCGCACCCATTTCGTCATGCTCTATGTGCATGTGATGCCATGAAATACCACGGCCAATGCCTGTGCCCAAAGCTTTAGCTGCTGCCTCTTTGGCAGCAAAACGTTTCGCCAAAAACGCTGCGGGGCTAGGAGCTGCATCAAACTGAATCATCTCTAAAGGCGCAAGAATGCGCTCCGCAAACTTGCGGCCAGAGCGCTCTAGCGCTGCTTCAATGCGCGCAGTTGATACGATATCTGTGCCAATTGCCTTAACCATGATTAATTGCCTTAGGGCTGATTAAACGCGGCTCGGCCGGTGAACTTCACGGGCAGCCAACATTACAGCTTTCATATTTTTTACCGCTTGGGGTAAACCAACGAACAAGGCATCAGCGATCAAGGAGTGGCCAATGTTGAGTTCATTGAATTCAGGAATAGCAGCAATGGCTTCAACATTTTGCAAGTTTAGCCCATGGCCACCATTCACAATAAGGCCAAGACCGACCGCATAGGTTGCAGCTTTTGCGATGCGGGCTAGTTCAGCATACTGCTGAGCTTCACTAGTGGCGTCAGCATAAGCTCCCGTATGCAACTCTATCAGTTCTGCACCCGTGCGCTTAGCGGCGTCTATTTGTTGCTCATCAGCATCAATAAACAAAGATACTTGAATACCGACGGCTTGCATGCGCTGGCATGCAGACTTAATTTTGGCTTCTTGAGAGATGACATCCAAGCCACCTTCTGTCGTCAACTCTTGCCGCTTTTCAGGCACTAGACAGACATACACGGGCACAATTTCCACCGCTAAATCCACCATAGCATCGGTGACAGCCATCTCAAAATTCATCCGCGTCTGCAGCACCTGAGCCATGACCCGCACATCACGCTCTTGAATATGACGCGCGTCCTCCCGCAAATGCACCGTAATGCCATCGGCACCCGCCTGTTCTGCGTCTAAAGCGGCTTTGACTGGATCAGGATAGCGCGTGCCCCTAGCTTGACGCAATGTTGCCACATGATCTACGTTTACACCCAATAGAATTCGATTTGGATCAACCATCTTTTGTGTTCTCCTCATGGTGCCAAAGCTTTATATAGGCACACTATGCTCAACTATTTGTTCACTATGGGCTGGAATAAATTACGGCTTTGCAGTGGTTTACCGCCCAATAACTGGTCTAAGTTAGCCCGCGCCATATACTTAGCCACTTTTAGACAGTCTTTATCGACATAATTACCAGCCGCTATTTTTAGCAGCACTTCTCCACTCATGGAAACAGGATCACCTAAACCATCGGAGGGAATTTGATGCAAACAAATGCCTTGCAATGGGTGCAGCTGGTAATGGCGCTCGGCCACCACAGGTTGGGCTGTTATATAGTCTTTATCTAGCACCATATGATACCCCAGTTCGTCCATGAGGTGGACCTCAAAAGGACGCAAACACGCTTCTATGCCTTCATTATTGGCCAACTGATTAAGCAGTGATTGGTAGTAGGCAAATAAATTGGGGTAGGGATCATCAAGAGCAAGTAACTTAAGCAAGAGTTCATTCACATAAAGACCACTATAAAGACCATTACCTAAAATGCTTAACGGCGCTCCAGCACCCTCTAACTGCACACTGGTGCGCAGTTCGCCACGCCCAGTAAAACTCACCATCAAAGGGGTAAAGGGTTGCACTAAGGCTCGCTTAGCAGGCTGTTTGCCCTGATTTTTTTGTGCACCCTTAACCATCACTGACACCCGGCCTTGATTGAGGGTAAATAAATCAGCAATAACACTCGATTCTCGCCATGGGCGACTGTGCAGTACGTAGGCCGGCTGTTGTTCAGTCACCCAAGTTCACCTCTAATTAATCGAGACCGTCATAGCCTAAGCTCTGCAATGCTCGCTCATCATCAGACCAACCACTTTTCACCTTGACCCAAAGTTTAAGCATGACCTTACACTCAAACATGCGCTCCATGTCGACCCGTGCATCCCGCCCAATCTGTTTAATACGATCACCTTTATCACCGATAAGGATACGCTTTTGACCTTTACGCTCGACTAGAATTAACGCACCTATGTGCAGTATAGGTCCATCTTGGGCAAATTCTTCTATTTCTACGGTCATTTGGTAAGGTAACTCATCACCAAGTTGGCGCATGATTTTTTCGCGAATCAATTCTGCAGTAATAAATCGCGCACTGCGGTCAGTCACTTGGTCCTCTGGAAAAAAGTGGCGGCCGTTGGGAAGCTGTTCCAATACGCACTGTTCTAACTGGTCAACTGATGCCCCCGTGTGAGCTGCAATAGGGACTAAAACGGCATTAGGCAGACGCAGTTGTACTTCCTGTAAATAGGGCAGTAAGGATTGTTTATCATCAAGTATGTCAATTTTGTTGATGGCTAAAATAACAGGACAATTGGCCGCTTTAACTTTTTCACACACATGTTCATCGGCATCATTCCAACGTGTACGATCCACCATAAAAATGACTAAATCTACGTGCTTTAATGCACTAGATGCGGCTTTATTCATATATCGGTTGATTGCCTTGTCGGCTTGATCGATATGTAATCCCGGTGTATCCACATAGACAACCTGAACCTCACCTTCGGTTTTAATGCCTAGGATTTGATGCCGTGTGGTTTGAGGTTTGCGCGATGTAATACTAATTTTTTGACCCAAGATACGGTTTAGTAAAGTGGACTTACCCACATTGGGCCGGCCCACGATAGCCACATAACCGCACTTTGTCTTGCTTTCATTCTGGGCTGCTAGCCAAGTATCTAGATCTGTCATGGTATATTTTCTGCTATAACGATTCTTGACCAAGCTGCTGAAGTGCAAGGGTGGCTGATTTTTGTTCGGCGATACGGCGGCTTGACGCCTCCGCTTTGGTGGGTTTATCCAATAAACTGCTGTGGCACTCTATAACAAACATTTGCTCGTGATCTTGCCCCTTAACATCAATTAAGGTGTATTCAGGCAGGTCTAATTTCTTTGACTGTAAGTATTCTTGCAAGCGTGTTTTAGGGTCTTTTTGGGTGTCAGACAGGCTTAAATTTTCAAGCCGAGAGTTAAACCAAGCTAGAATACGCGTTTGGCAAACTGCCATACCCGCATCTTTATAAATCGCGCCTATTAAGGCTTCCGTAGCGTCTGCAAGAATCGACTCACGTCTTTGACCACCACTTTTTAGCTCGCCTACACCCAGTTTCAAACAAGGGCCAATGTGCATTTCTTGCGCCACTTGAGCCAGTGTCACACCTTTGACTAAACCTGCACGCAAGCGACTTAATTGTCCTTCTCGCGCCTTAGGAAACTTCTCAAACAGCGCGTTGGCAATAACAAAATTAACGATGGAATCACCTAAAAATTCTAAGCGCTCGTTATTGTAGTGGCCACAGGAGCGGTGAGTGAGCGCTAACTCTAATAACTTATGATCGGCAAAAGAATACCCCATAGCCACACACAAGGCATCCATTTTTTGCTGATAGGCGGTGGCCGCTGGTGCTTTCATCTTAATCTATGCTGCCCGCAGTACTAAAATTGGGCAAGCTAAAGAAACTGTCCCAATGCAACCACACCGCGACCGCTTTACCCGTAATATTGGCTTCTGGCACAAAGCCCCAATAGCGACTGTCATTGCTGCCATCTCTGTTGTCACCCATAGTGAAATACTGGCCTGGCGGAATTGTAATACTGCCATTTTTACCAGGATTTTTGTTGCGCCAAATCAGGTGTTCCACATCACCCAACTGCTCTAAGTAAATTTCTGTGGTGGGCGATGCATCAGCCACATAGGTTTGAGCCATTTGTTGGCCATTAATATAAATGACCTTATCACGTAACTCTAAGGTATCCCCTGGAACTGCTACTACCCGCTTAATATATTTGATCGCTGGATTTTTGGGGTACTTGAAGACCATCACATCTCCCGCTTTTGGCTCATTGTAATCCAACACCTTAGTGCCTAGTACTGGCAACCGCACGCCATATTCAAACTTATTAACCACAATAAAATCGCCTACGGTTAGAGTGGGTAGCATGGAGCCCGAAGGAATTTGATAAGGTTCCATAAAAAAAGAACGTAGCACGAGCACAAAGGCCAACACAGGAAAGAATGAACGACTGTATTCGGCAAACATGGGTTCGCGCATGAGGTCAACTTGCTGCGCTTCAGGGAGATCTCCACCAGCGCGAGTTATCGCCAGTTCTAAGACTTTAATGCGGGCTGGTTTCCATAACCACACGTCCAAGGCATAGCCCACACCAAACACACCCACAAGCACGGTCAGCAGCAATTCAAAATCAAAGTCCATCATGGTTTATTTATCCTCTATCTCTGTTAGCCAGCCACTTAATAATCTAACTTAACTATCTAACCTAACTATCTAACCTAACTATCTAACTTAAGTACTGCTAAGAAGGCGTCCTGTGGGATTTCTACACTACCCACTTGCTTCATGCGCTTTTTACCCTCTTTTTGTTTTGATAGCAGTTTCTTCTTGCGACTAATATCTCCACCATAACATTTAGCTGTGACATTTTTACGCAGAGCTTTAACCGTGGTACGAGACACAATATTGCCACCAATGGCGGCTTGAATAGCCACGTCAAACATTTGCCGAGGAATTAACTCCTTCATTTTTTCGCATAATGCTCGGCCCCGGCTTTGGGCGTTATCCCGATGCATAATCACTGCTAAAGCATCCACTCGCTCACTGTTAATGAGAATATCCAAGCGCACCAGTTTAGCTTCTTCAAAGCGCACAAAGTTGTACTCTAAGGAGGCATAACCTCGACTCACAGATTTAAGCCTGTCAAAGAAATCTAGCACGACTTCGCTCATGGGCATGTCATACGTCAGGGCAACCTGAGTCGCAGTAAACTGCATATTTTTTTGCACACCGCGTTTTAACACACACAAAGTAATCACGTTACCCAAGTGTTCCTGAGGCACCAAAATATTAGCCTCCACAATAGGCTCACGCATCTCGGCAACGCCACCCATATCTGGCAACTTTGATGGGTTATCGACGTAAATCACTTTACCGTTATTAAGTTCTAGTTCGTATATTACTGTAGGCGCGGTCGTTAACAGATCAAGGTTATATTCGCGCTCTAAACGCTCTTGAATAATTTCCATGTGCAACATGCCCAAAAAGCCACACCGAAACCCAAAGCCAAGGGCATCAGAACTTTCTGGCTCATAAAACAGGGACGCGTCATTTAAGCTTAACTTGGATAGTGCTTCACGAAAGTCTTCATAGTCATCGGAACTGGTGGGAAATAAACCTGCATAAACTTGAGGCTGAACCTTTTTGAATCCCGGCAGACTTTCAACGTCAGCAGTTTTAAGATGAGTTAGGGTGTCGCCTACAGGTGCGCCATGAATATCTTTAATTCCAGCCACTACATAACCCACTTCACCAGCTCTTAAGACATCTGTTTGAAGTCGCTTAGGGGTAAATATACCAATGTCGTCTACACCATATTGTATGCCAGTGGACTTCACCACAATTTTATCTTTCTTGCGCAGTACGCCATTTTTAATGCGCACTAAAGACACGATGCCTAGATAGTTATCAAACCAAGAATCAATAATTAAGGCCTGCAAAGGCTTATCTTCATCACCAGTTGGAGGTGGGATTAATTCAATCAACTGCTCTAATACAGCTTCCATTCCCAAGCCACTTTTGGCTGAGGCTGCAACAGCATCTGAGGCATCAATGCCAATCACTTCTTCAATTTCTTGTTTCACTTTGTCTGGATCAGCTTGGGGCAAGTCCATTTTATTCAAAACAGGAACAACTTCTAGACCTAGCTCTAAGGCAGTGTAGCAGTTAGCTACGGACTGAGCCTCGACGCCTTGGGCAGCATCTACAACCAATAAAGCGCCCTCGCAAGCCTCTAAAGAACGGGAAACTTCATAGGAAAAATCCACATGCCCAGGCGTATCGATAAAGTTCAGCTGGTAGGTTTTACCGTCTTTACTGTGAAAGTCTAAAGTGACACTCTGGGCTTTAATAGTGATGCCACGTTCGCGTTCAATGTCCATGGAGTCCAACACTTGTTGCTCCATTTCGCGATCTGACAAACCACCACACATTTGGATAAAACGATCTGCAATCGTCGATTTACCATGATCGATATGAGCGATAATGGAAAAGTTGCGGATCAGGGAATTTATGGACATGCGATGGGTTCCGAGTTACCCCGACTAAAAAAGCAAAAGTCAGGAGTATAAAAGAGCGGAATTATATCCTAGTTGAAGCTAAAAAACCTCAGCAAGACTGCCTCCTGCCGTTTTGTTAAGGCCATTTGCGTCTAATTTTACGAGCTAAGTTGGGTGATTGACTTTTTCAACTTGGTTTTGCATCTATTGCAATCACTTATGCGCCATCTCATCGCGCAGTTGTTGATATTGCTGCAACTGTTCCGGCGTTAATAAATCTACGATCTGACCTTCCACTTGGGCTCTTTCAATTAAAGCTTGGGCCATGGCTTTGCCATGCAAATCACCAATGGCTTGGGCTTTGGCAATATACGCACTACCGCCCAGTTCTAACTGCTCTAACTCTAGCAGCTTGGCTTTGATGGCCTGTTGCCGAGATGATGTGTTTTGGTGCTGAGTGCGCATAAAACCCTTAAAAGCGTTCTCTTGTGCTTCTGTCAAATCGAGCACCTTAGCTAAACGACTTAGCCTCATGCCCCTTTTTTGGCCAGCTCCATGATCGTAGGCTATGAGCTCATCTGCATGCTGGCAACCATGGGAGCCTATCACTGCAGCAGCCCTACAATCGTTTTTGTTATCTGCTTGTGTTAATCCAGAGACTAACAAAATAAACAGGCCCAGAATCACCGCAGGCAAGCAAATTAGCTGGTGTTTACAAGATATGTTAATGCTTTTGCTCCTAAATAGTCGACCCTCTTTTGGCTGAGCTATTATAGGTATTCAAATGCAAGAGTGGGTGTAGGCAATGCAAAGGAGTGCAAAGGTAGTGCGATTTAGGACACAAAATAATGGGCGCTCAATGATAAAAGTGCCCAGTCGCAGGTACACAGGCACCAAATCACTACCAATATAGAGCCTCTTAGGTGAGCATTATGTTAAGTGGCTCACGAGAATAATAGCAGCATCATTTAGACCATGTGAAAAGTTAAATCCCACCCAATGTGACACCAAGACCATGATTATTATAGCCCTTAGTCTACTTGAGCCAAGTTGCCCTTTTCTTGCAACCAAGACTTACGATCACCTGCACGTTTTTTAGCCAACAGCATATCCATCACTTCCATAGTGCCGTCACCAGCCTCTAAACTTAGTTGGACCAGCCTTCGGCTATCAGGCTTCATGGTGGTTTCTCTGAGCTGTGAAGGGTTCATTTCGCCCAGACCTTTAAACCTCTGAACATTAACTTTGCCACGCTTTTTCTCAGCCGTAATATGGTCTAACACACTTTGTTTTTCACTCTCGTCAAGGGCATAAAATACGTCCTTGCCCACATCAATTCGGTATAAGGGAGGCATAGCCACATAAACATGACCCGCAGCAACGAGGGGCTTAAAGTGGCGCACAAACAAGGCACACAAAAGTGTTGCTATGTGTAAACCATCTGAATCAGCATCAGCCAAAATACAAATCTTGCCATACCTCAAGCCTTCTAAATTATCTGCCCCTGGGTCTACCCCGATGGCTACAGCAATGTGATGAACCTCTTGAGAAGCTAATATTTGGCCTGAGTCCACTTCCCAAGTATTGAGTATTTTGCCCCGCAACGGCAAGATGGCTTGAAATTCCCGCTCCCGCGCCTGTTTAGCAGAGCCTCCAGCCGAGTCTCCCTCTACCAAAAATAGCTCACCTCGGCTTACATCAGTGCCGCTGCAGTCAGCCAACTTACCGGGCAAAGCGGGACCCTGTGTGATTTTCTTACGGATCACTTTTTTACCGGCACGCAAACGCTTTTGAGCGTGATTAATGACTAATTCAGCCAGTAATTCTCCTTCGTCCGTATGTTTATTGAGCCATAAACTAAACGCATCTTTCACTTCACCAGACACATAAGCCACAATTTGGCGCGACGATAACCGCTCTTTGGTTTGCCCAGAAAACTGAGGGTCCTGCATTTTTACCGACAAGACAAAACAGCAACGGTCCCATATGTCCTCTGGACCAAGCTTTACCCCTCGTGGCAACAAGGCTCGAATTTCACAAAATTCCCTTAGGGCATCCAATAATCCACTGCGCAAACCATTCACATGGGTACCACCCTGTGACGTGGGTATCAAGTTGACATAACCCTCTTGGGTTAGCTCTCCACCTTCAGGTAGCCATTGCACTGCCCAATCTACGCCTTCAATTTCACTTTTTCGACTGCCCACAAAAGGCGTTTCGGGCAGGCATTTATAGCCCTCATTGGCCATGTGAAGGTAGTCTTCTAGACCTTCTTGGTAAAACCATTCATGTTTTTCTTTGGCGGTTGTCGTTAAGTCTAAAAAGGTCACTTTCAAACCACTACAAAGGACTGCCTTGGCCCGCAACACATGTTTAAGCCGTACCACAGAAAACTTAGCAGAATCAAAATACTGAGGATCAGGAGTAAAGGTGACACTGGTACCCGTGTTGCGTTGGCCTACGGTATCTACCACTTCTAACTCGCTAACTTTATGGCCATCAGCAAAAGCAATCCGATGCACTTCGCCATTACGCCTAATTTTGACTTCAAGGGCCGAGGTCAAAGCGTTGACAACAGAAATGCCCACCCCATGGAGTCCTCCAGAAAACTGGTAGTTTTTGTTGGAAAACTTGCCCCCTGCGTGCAGACGAGTGAGGATAAGCTCGACGCCACTGACACCCTCTTCGGCATGCACATCTACGGGCATACCACGGCCATTATCGATCACGGTAAGTGATTGATCACTATAAAGGATCACATCAATTTGATCTGCATGCCCAGCGAGCGCCTCATCAACTGAATTGTCGATGACTTCTTGGGCTAAGTGATTGGGACGACTGGTGTCCGTGTACATACCTGGGCGCTTTTTGACAGGATCCAAACCACTTAATACTTCTATGGAATCCGCTGTATAGTTATCTTGTGCCATGGAGTTACGTTACCGATAGTGTGGTTTTAGAGTTAGCAATAAATCGCATATGATCGCCAATGAGCAATAATAGCAGAAAATGCTTCACTGCCCAGACGTTTTGCTCTTAGATGCAAATTTTGCTGTTTTAGAGCTTGGGTAGGCGTTGTATTTTAGTATTGACTTGGCCATCTTCTAGAAGGTTAAGCAACCGAAGACCCGGGCCTAATTCCTCTTGCACCTTAAAATTTTGTTGTTGGCAGGCAAACTGTACGGCACTTGAAGGGGTGGCAAGAAATCGCGTAGCACCCAAAAAACAGTCAAGTTGCTGATGCACATGACCACATATAACGGCCTTCACTTGCGGGTTAGATGCAATCAAACGAGTAAACTCTTGAGCGTTACCCAGCATGATATCGTCTTGCCATAAAGAATGAACAGGTACTGCATTATGGTGCATAAATACACACACAGATCGCCCAGCATCCACTTCTAGCAAGGGCTTCATTTGTGCCATCTGATGGCGAGCAATGCTGCCACCCCCATGACCATCAGGCGCATCTGTCGTATTGAGTATAAGCAACCTCCAGTGGTCATAATCTAACACCCTCAATTCTTCCACTGGCTGGCCCGAAATCTGTTGCATGGTTTCACAGTGGTCATGGTTACCTGCCAACCAAATGCATGGATATGCCAAACCACTGAGCTTTTGCTGCAATCGCTGATAGGCCATTGCACTGCCAAAATGGCTCAAATCTCCCGTCAGCATGAGTAGATCCACTTGCACATTTTGCTGCAACCAAGTCAGACACTGATCTAAATGAGCATCTGCATCAACACCTTTGTAATGGGTCGACGCATGGGCTTGAAGATGGCAATCAGTGATTTGTGCGATGTGCAAACTCATTAACTGCCCCACTGACCTTGAAGTCGGGGGTAATGTATCTGCAACCACTGAGTGGCAATGATAGTGGCCGCGTTGGTCAACTTCCCTTGCTCTAACATGTGCCATAGATCTGGCCGATTGATGACCTGTACTTTAATGTCTTCACCTTCAGTGGGTAGCCCATGTATACCAGCGATCTGACTGGCATCCACTGGAGCACAATAGATAGCTAAACTCTCGTTACTACCGCCTGGTGTGACTAGGTATTTACACACAAGCTCGAGGTCCCTTTGAGCAATAACAGCGCCCGACTCTTCCTTACATTCCCTAACCGCCACTTGTTCAGAAGTTTCTTGGGTATCAATCATGCCTGCCACCATTTCCAGCTGCCAAGGCCCATTCTCATGGGCCATACCCCCCACCCGAAACTGTTCAATTAAAACCACCTGATCTGTTTTGGCGTCGTACATCAGCACAGCGACTGCTGGTAAACGCACCACTAACTCGCGTTGCAGCTCTTTGCTCCAGCCACCCTTGAATAAACGATGCTGCAGTTTGAGCTTAAGTACTTGATAAAAACCATGGTACACAGTTTCTTGATGAGCAATACGCACGTCTGGACGTTTGAATGTAGGTTTATACATAGCTTATATCAGTCCTATGTTTTATCCCAAACCATCTCTTGGCTCATGGTTTGGGCCAACACTAAGGCATTTTCGACGCAATCACCTAAAGCCACTCCGTCACGCCAATTACTGCGCATATGCAAACCGGGGAACTGACTAAGCACCTCATCGACAAGCGCCACCTTATGCAAATGGCCCAAGTCATATTGTGGAATAGCTTTGGGCCATAAGCTTTCCTCGTGCCATAGGGGTTGTCCCTCGATGCCAAGGTATGGAGATAACTCACTCACTACCAATTCTGCCCTTTGTTGCGGCGTTAAAGTCATGGCCTGTTGTCCCCGGCCACCCCCAATAAAAATGGTGAGCAGATGCTGGTCTGCTGGGCAACGCTCAGAAAAAATACTCGAGGGAAATAGGACACCTAAGGTCTGCTTATTCTCTTTAGTGGGCAACAAACAGCCAAAACCATCAAGGGCATGTTTAATTTGATGCTTTTCAAAGGCCATAGTAATGCTGGCTACAGCAGGATAGTTAATATCCTGTAAAAATTCTTTTGCTCGAGCAAGCAATGGTTCATCTGTGGTTGCTAAATCATCTATTAAACGAGCCACCTGAGGCGCTGGAACAGCTAAAACGACCTGTGAAGCTTGCCAAATTTGATCGCCTGACCTGGCTTGATATCCAAACTCGGAGCTATAGGTCAAACTATCCACTTGGGCATTAAGCTCGACCGCAGGTCCAAGTTGCTGAGCTAATACCTCTGGAAGCTGGTGTAGGCCCCCAGAAAAACTCATCATAGCTGCATCTAAGGGCTCAATGCCTTGTTGTTGTTGCAGCTTTTTATGGCGTGACTTGGCTTTCATTTTTGCCACACCACCGAGTATCATAGAACCATACTCCACCTCTAGGGCATAAATCTTTGGCACTGCAGCGCGCACAGAGAGCCTATCTGGATTGCCGGCAAATACGCCAGAGATAAACGGATCTATGAGCCAATCGAGCATTTCATGGCCTAACCGACGTCTAACGTGTTCGGCAATGCTCTCTTCTTGCGTGGCTTTGCCAATGAACGGCTCAATCAACAGTCTCAATTTTCCAGTAATACTCAGCACCCGACTGGTTAAAGCGTCAATAATGCCCGTAGGCAGGGCTAACACTCGGCCTTTTTTACCAATAAAGCGTTTATGAGCTGCTTGATTGGCTAACACAAGGTGGGGTTTTAGCCCAGCCTGCTCGATTAACTGAGCCATAGCCAGACGATTATTGATAAAAGAATTGGGGCCACGCTCCCACTGACAGCCATATTTCTTTACTGTTTGTAGGTTACCACCTACCTGGTTTGCTGCTTCCAATACCGTCACAGAAAAACCTTGTTGCTGCAAAAACCAAGCACTTGCTAGACCCGAAATACCAGCACCAATAATGAGTACATGAGAGTCTTGTGCCTCTTGCTGTGGAGGTTTTGGAAGTGGCCCAACCCTATGGTTAGGTGAGAATGCAGTGTTAGTCGTTGGCATAATTTAAATCATCTTGTAACAATAGGTTGAGATTAGCAGCTTTGGCCTAAATAGGCTTTGATATGATTATCTTTTTGTTGCAAAAAGTCTTTACTGGATCCTTGCCAGTGTACGCCTCCATTAGCAATAAAAACCACAGTTTCGGCGAGTTTCAATACATCTTTGGGCTCATGGGTGACCAACAACACCGTCAGTTGGTGCTGCTCACTAAGACGCTTCACCAAAGTCGCCATTTCTTGCCTTAAGGCGGGATCTAACGCACTAAAGGGTTCGTCTAATAATAACAGCGGTTTACGCCTAACTAAAGCTCGGCCCAATGCGACCCGCTGGCGCTGTCCACCTGAAAGTTGTTTAGGTAAGCGCGCACCCAGACCCTTTAACCCCACTTGAACCAGAGCAGTTTCCACTTGGGCTGTTTCGTCTATTGTAAGTTTCAAACTCGCACGAATTCCCAAAGCTAAGTTGTTAAACACCGACATGTGAGCAAATAAGTTGTGCTCTTGAAACAAACTCGTGACCGGCCTTTGGGATGGTTCAAGTTGGTCAACACGTTGTCCATTAAGCAAAATTTGCGCACTGTCAGATTGGGGTTGAATAAATCCAGCGAGCAAATTAAGTAAGGTCGATTTACCCGCTCCACTAGATCCCATAATGGCCACCACTTGGCCCACAGGTATTTGCACATTGAAACAAAACTGCTGATCCCCTAAACGACAACTGACCTGCTTAAACTGAATCACCAGAGCCTCCCAATAAACGTTCTAGAACTACAAATATTGCTAAACACAAGCCCAACAAAACCACCGCTGTGACTCCCGCAGCATCACTTTGGTAGCTGCCCAGACGCTGATACATTAGCAAAGGTAAGGTTTGTATATCCGGGCTACCAAATAACGCAACCACACCCAAATCTCCAGCTGACATGGCCGCCACTAATGCCAAAGCTAGACCGATGGGCTTACGTAAAATAGGCCACTCTACAAGGCGTAGTCGATGCCAGCCTTGGACATCTAAACTACTGCATAGGCGGTCGTAATCTCTAGCAATTTTTAAATAAGCTACCGATAACACTCTTAATATATAGGGCAGTCCCATTAAAGCGTTCACCAGCACCACAATATACAAGTTAATCGCAAACACGTTGACGTGAGGGCTCAACCCAATAAACAGTCCCGTGGCTAAGACCAAGGGCGGTACCACCAAAATGATTGAGCCCATCCACTCCACCCCCATTGCAGCATTAGCAAAACGCTGGCGCCAATGCCGCTGAGCTAGCAGCAATCCTGAGGCCATCAGTAAACTCAGTAGGGCCGAACTCAAAGCCACCCACAAACTATTAGTAAAAGCCTGCCATAAACGCAGATCAAGCAAAACGTCGACCCAAGCGGTGTTAATACCGGCAATGACGACTGCCATCAAGGGTAACAAGACCAATAAGGTCGCCAACAGCAGCACTAATGTATCCGCCATAATACCCAGTGAGGACTTGCGATCTGGGCGCATATTTTTAACTGATACTTCAAGACTGACAAAAACATCAATAGGCTTACCTAGGCGCAAACCCACCCACAAAATAAAGCCGCAAAAAAACATCTGCAGTAGACTAAGGTAAACGGCCTTGGCCAGATCAAAATCAAAGCGTATGGCTTGAAATATAGCCACTTCGATGGTGGTCGCTTTTGGCCCACCACCTAAAGTCATGACAATGGCAAAGCTGGTAAAGCACAGGGCGAACACGAGTGCGCCTAATTGGGGTAATACACCTTTGATATGCGGCCATTCAATGTGGCGCCAAAGATCCATTGACGTCATCCCTAACTGGCTTGATAAACGCCATGTTTCAGGGTTTATTGCATCGAAGCGTTGCAGTAAAATGCGTGTGGCTAAGGGTAAATTAAAGAACACATGGGCTAAGAGAATACCTTTTAAGCCATAAACATAGCTTTGTGGATCGCCTCCCAACCATGTCCATAACTGATTGAAATAACCGTATTTACCATGCAGTAAAACAATACCAAACACTGCAATAATGCTGGGCACGACCAAGGCTACACTAAAGCAACGTAATAGAAGCCAGCGACCGACAAAGGCTTGCCTGCGAGCTAGGGCACGAGCCACCAGCACGGCCGCCGACAAACTGATGACAGTCGATAAACAGGCCTGCCACCAAGAAAACCAAACCACCCGCCAAGTATAGGTGTCCATCACATACGCAAGCCACTGGGCTTGGCTTAGATAAGATGAAAAGGCCACCATAGCCAGCAGTAGGGGCAAAAGTACCAGCGCAAAGCTAATGCTACTAAACCAAAACCAACGCCTGGGTGACAGTCTCTGACTCACTGATTTAATGCCTGTTCCAAAGTCTCTTCTAGAATCGACAAGTGGCGTTTAAGCGCACCCCTTTCTTTATTTACTAGCGCCGCACCTGCTGCACCCATAGAACTTCTCAACTGTGGATTAGTGAGTAACTCGGTAATATCAGCCAGCAAACTCGCCTTGGTGGTGACTCTTAAGCCTTGCACTTGTTCGAGTTGGTCACACACTTGGGTGAAATTAAAACAATTAGGGCCCATCAGTACAGGTTTGCCTAAAGCGGCAGCCTCTAGGGGGTTGTGTCCCCCTGTATCAGCTAGGCTACCACCCACAAAAACCACATCTGCTCGATGGTAAAAATGCATCAGCAAACCCATGGTATCGATTAATAGTACGCGCCGTGGGTGAGCGTTATAAGTATCAACATCAACATCTGTTTCAATACCATTTACTTGGTTTAGCTGGGACTTTAACTGACTGTACTTTAACCAAGGCAGGCCTGACTGCTGACATAGGTCGGCAACCTCTTCAAATCGCTGTGGGTGCCTTGGCACTAGCACTAATGTACCCTCAACGGGTTCTGGCAACTGTGCCCAAGCCCGCAATAAACTCACTTCTTCGCCACTGCGGGTACTGCCACATACCCAGCACAAGCCACTGGGTACCGAATAGTTTACCAAAGCACCTAAGTTATTTAGCTCACTATCCTCTATGACTAAATCATATTTCAAGCTGCCCAGCACTGACACGGAAGCAGTCTGTGCGCCTAGCTCTAAAAACCGTTGTGCCGTGGTTTGATCTTGTACCAAAAGATGAGTGAGCTTTTGCAGCATGGGCCCCACTAACCATGGCCAGCGAGCGTAGGCTCTAGCAGACCTTGCCGACATGCGTCCATTGACTAACAACGTAGGTATTTTTTTGGCCGCGCAGGTGGCGATTAGATTGGGCCATAGCTCCGTTTCCACCAATAACACTGCTCTTGGCTTGACGCGCCGCAACATCAGCCAATTAGCCAAGCCAATATCAACTGGCAGATAACCACAACTGACTCGTTCGTTATCTAAAAATAGCTGCTGACAGCGGGTTTGTCCGGTAACACTAGTGGTTGTGACCAAGACTGGAAGTTTGAGATCACTAATAATGGCTGTAATTAGGGGGGCAATCGCATTGAGTTCACCCACACTAGACGCATGCACTAACACAGGCTGGTGCTGCTTTTTTGGCAACCATCCATACCGTTGCCAGAAACCCTGCCGAAATTCAGCACGGCGCCAAACAAATAGCAGATGAAATGCGACCCCAAAAGGTAACACCAAGTATGATAAACAGGTATAAACGAAGAGAGCCACGGGTACAAAAAAACCTTTTATTTGTTAAACTAATAATAACTCTTATTCATAGTGACGCCGACAACAATGAAGATCGTCAACCTGATATCCGGTAAAGACTTAGGCGGGCCTAAACAGACCTTTCTACATTACAGTGACAATTTACGCCAATTAGGCCACCAAGTCACTTCTGTCATACGTCCTGGAGCACAATTAAAAGCGTTGTTAGAGCAACGAAGCCTCGATTATTTGACCCTCGATTATCCCCGCACTCGCTTACCCCTATTAAAAACCATAGCAGTTAGCCGACTCAGGGACTTATTTACTCAGCAAAATCCTGATCTTGTGATGGTGCACAAACCCATTGATGCTGAACTGGTCCGCGCCGCTCTACCCACTCATTGTCAACTGATCCTGATTTTACACAGCTACACTGCGCTGGGTATCAAAGCCGCTGATGTGTTAGTTTGCGTATCACCTGTATTGGCTGAGTTTGCCCGTCAGCAGGGTTATAAAGGTCCCTTAGTGGTGATTCCCAACTTGGTTGAATTGCATCCGATCGAACCCAACTTTCGCCCACTTCAAGCCACACCGGTGATTGCCACAATGGGTATTTTGCGGCGTACCAAAGGCCAAGACATTTTATTACAAGCGGCTGCTATTTTGCGGCGTCGAAATATTAAATTTAAATTAGTAATTGCAGGAAAGGGCCGCTGGCATAGTAAAGTCAATAAATGGATTAAACGATTTGATTTAGATGCTATTACCCAGCGTTTAGACTGGGTTAGCAACCACGATCGAGATGATTTCATTGATGCGATGGACATTTTTTGCCTGCCCTCACGCAACGAAACTTTTGGTATGGTAGTGATTGAGGCCATGGCTCGAAAACGCCTTGTAGTGGCCACTCGCTGCGGCGGCCCACAAGGTATTATTGCACATCAAGAAAATGGCTTATTGTGTGAAATTAACGCTGAAAGTTTGGCGGATTCATTGGCCCAAGCACTGACTTTGAAAGCCGAGGATTATCAGTCCATGTGTGAAGCCGCCTATCGGACTGCCCGCGACCAATATAGCCCGTCTGTGGTGCGCCAGCAAATTGCGGCCATGTTAAAACAGTATGTGATGCCAACTTAGGGAAAAAACTTAAAATAACACCAAGGCCCAAACTAAGGCACACTGTATTAAGGCAATTAGAACTGCAGCAGAGGCCACATCTTTGGCCACAGCAGACCAATGATGACGCTCATCACCATGGCGATCTATAGCGGCTTCGATGGCGGTATTAACAAGTTCTGTTATGAGCACCACCAACACACTGATAATTAATATGGCACTCTCTAAGCGGGTCTCAGGCAGCCATAATGCCAAAGGCAACATCACCAGTAGAGCCCAGCTTTCTTGTTGAAAAGCGATTTCATTACGCCACGCGAAGCATAGCCCCTGCCATGAGTAACCAAAAGCTTTGACAAGGCGTTTTATGCCACGGGGCTTATTATCGCGCATCTAATCATCACCTGTGGATCTAAATTGTAACTGATGCAAATGGGCATATAGGCCTTGTTGAACAATGAGCTGCTGGTGGCTGCCCTGCTCTACAAGTTGTCCTTGGTCCATCACCAAAATCATATCTGCCTGCTCTATGGTCGACAGGCGGTGAGCAATGACTAAGGTGGTTCTGCCTACCATCACTTCATCCAGTGCTGATTGTATGTAACGTTCTGATTCAGTGTCTAAAGCTGAGGTTGCCTCGTCTAACACTAATAATGGCGCGTCCTTTAAAAGGGCTCGGGCAATCGCTATGCGTTGTCGCTGGCCACCAGACAAAAGCAGTCCAGACTCGCCGACTATGGTACTCAAACCTAAACTCATGCGATCGGTAAACTCTGTCACTCTGGCCGCCTTGGCAGCAACAATAATCTGCTCCTCACTCGCATGGTGCATGGCACCATAAGCTATGTTTTGGGCAATGGTGCCGTTAAACAACACCACTTGCTGGGTCACCAACGCGACCTGACGGCGTAAATCTAAACGCGTCAGATCTTGAATATCATCTCCATCTAACAAAATGCGGCCCCTTTGAGGCTCATAAAAGCGTAGCAACAAATTCACTAAAGTCGACTTACCACTGCCAGAACGTCCCACCAATGCAACCACTTGTCCCGGCTGAATGACCACATTAAGCTGTTGTATTAAAGCCTGCTCATCATAACTAAAGTCGACATTTTCAAAGGTAATTAACCCTTTTGCTCGAGTTAAGGATCGAGTGCCTTGGTCCATTTCTGGTGCTTCATCAAGTAGGCCAAAGATACTTTGGGATGCCGCAATACCTTGCTGCAAAATACTGTTGACCTCTGTCATCGACCTTAACGGCTTAGTGAGCATGCCAGAGGCCGTAATAAAAGCGATAAACTGCCCAGCACTCATGGTGTCGATAATACTGGGGTGTAGCGCCAAATATATTAAACTGGCCATGGCCATGGCCACAATCATCTGCACTAAAGGGGTCGAGACAGACTCCGCCAAAGCGAGTTTCATCGCCTGCTGTCGATTGTTATTGCTGGCTGCCATAAAACCCTGACGTTCCTGCTGTTGTGCACCAAATACACGCACAACGTCATACCCTTTGATGGCCTCACTAGCAGTCGATGTCACTTGCCCCATACTTTCCTGTAAATTCGTACTGACGTTTCTAAATCGCTTGGAGGCTTTGTTCACAACCCAGCCAATAAACGGACCAATAGTCAAAAACACCAAGGATAACTGCCAATTTAAATACACAATATAGGCCAGCAAACCAATAATAGTCAGGCCCTCGCGCACAAATATTTTTAGTGCTTCTGTGGCTGCACCAGTCACTTGCTCTACGTTAAAGGTGAGCTTAGACAATAAGCTGGCTGACGTATTGCGGTGATAAAAGCTGGCTGGCAGAACCAATAGGTGATCAAATATATCCAGTCTTAACTGGTGAATCACTCGTCTGGCGACGTAGGTGATGCCGTAATTACCCAAAAAGAAGCCAGTCCCACGCACCAAAAATATGCCTAACACAGCCGCAGGAATAACAGTACGGGCCACGCCATCAGCCGCTTCCACACTATCAACCATATATTCCATAAGACTAGCGAACGCAGGTTGGGTGGCAGCAAACAGCACAAAGCCTACAAGACTCACTGTGAACACCATACCGTGCTGCAGCACGTACCCCAATAGGCGTTTGTAAGCGTCCCAAGGGCCTAAGTTCGTTTGAGGGCTGTTGCTCGGGTCTGGCCCTGCCGGCTTACTCATTTATTGTCCTTACATCAGATAGAAGACTAGTTTCTCTAGCTGGCATCACTAGCTCAGTGTAAACTAGCCATCTGTTGTCAATTAAATTAGCATTATAAGTTGCTAATTGATCTCTTAATACCACTCGAATCCCATATGCTATCCGACAAACCTTTGTTAACCAAATTTTATGCTGTTAAATACTGGCCTGTATGGCTTGGTTTAAGCTGCCTACGCATTATCATTATCCTGCCTTGGGCATGGCGCATGAAAATGGGCCGAGCTATTGGTCGACTATTGTATCAGTTATCTGCTCGCAGAAGATTGATTGCTGAAACCAACGTTGGTCTCTGCTTTGGTCATTTAACAGCATCGGAACAACGTTATATGATACGCCAAACTTTTGCTGATAATGGCATCGGTATTGTTGAGACCGCTATGGCTTGGTGGAGTGCCCGTGAAGACTTTCACCATCGGGTATCGATCGAAGGTGGCCCATTAATCGAACAGGCCCAAGCCCAAGGTCGTGGCGTTATTTTAGTGGGTGCACATTTTACCAGTCTTGATTTAGGTGGCATTTTATTGGCGCCCAGTTACCCTTACTATGCCACTTATCAGCGTCATGGTAATGCCTTAATGGATGCTATTATTCGCCATGGGCGTTTAAAGCACTTACCGGGCATATTAGAGCGAGAAGACATTCGCCAAGTCATGCGTTTACTCAAACAAGGTGAGATCGTCTGGCTAGCGCCCGATCAAGATGTTGGACCAGAGCGTTCAGTGTTTGCCCCATTTTTTGGTATCGAGGCAGCGACTACACCCATTATCAGTCGTTTAGCTGCGGCCACAGGAGCTAAGGTTCTGCAGTTTAGCCACCACCGCACCCATCAAGACCAGCGTTATTCACTCACCATATCCGACAGTCTAGCAACTATTCCAAGTGGCGATTTAGTGGCCGATGCAACCAGGCTAAACGCTGCTATTGAGGCTAAAATACGCCTCAAGCCCAGTCAATACTTGTGGTTGCATCGACGGTTTAAAACGCGCCCAGACAATAGTCCGGATATTTATTAAATACCCCCACTCAGGTCTATAAAGAACCATTAACAAGCCATCATAGTGGCCCAAATAGCCATCACTTTTTGGCGCTGTTCTTGCAAATCATAGCTCGAGACCTCACCTGCTTGATTTTGTAAAGTGAGTCGGTGTTCAGCAGCACGCATAATTTCATAAGCCTCACGCAAATCTTGGGCCTGTGACGCAGACAGAATATTCTGCCTTTCAAAGCCATCCAATATGCGAATATTATCAGTGTAAGTGAGTAAGTTATGACATTGATGGGCATAAGCCAGCACCCCATACTGAACCATAAATTCAATATCAACAATGCCACCTTCATCATGTTTCAGATGAAACTGAGATGTCGATCCATCTGCATTGGGCTTACTGGCCAACTGCTGGCGCATTTTTTTACGCATCGCAATAACTTGTTGTTTCAATTCGTCGGGTTGCCTAGGCTGGCACAATACCTGTTTGCGCACGGCTATAAAATCATCACATAGTTTGTCACTACCAGCAATTGGCCGCGCTCTTACGAGCGCCTGATGCTCCCATGTCCAAGCCTCATTGAGTTGGTATTGATTAAAGGCCACTAAGGTAGAAACCAACAACCCTTTGGCACCATCAGGCCTTAGTCGCATGTCCACTTCAAATAATTGTCCAGCTGCAGTGACAGTATTCAAGTAATTGATCATGCGTTGACCAAGGCGAGTAAAAAATACGCTATTGGCGACAGGTTTTGGTCCATCTGTCTCCAAGTGAGAGGGCATATCATAAATAAATACCAAATCTAAATCTGACCCATAGCTCAGCTCCCAGCCCCCAACTTTGCCATAACCCACGACAATAAAGTCGTCGCTAGAGCCGTGTTCATTTTGTGGGTGGCCATGACGCTCACTGATCTCACGCCATGCCAAATTTTTAACCTGCCCAACCACAGCCTCAGCTACATAGGTGAGTTGGTCACTGACCCTCATAAGTGGCAAACGACCCGTCACTTCTTGAGCCGCAATGCGCAATAAATGCGCATATTTAAAATGCCTAAGGGCTTCCATTAGTTGTTCAGTATCGTCTTCTGGCAGGCGCAGAAGATTTTGTTCTAACTCCTGCTTTAACTCCACCGCGTCGGGCACATTGAACAGGCTATGCACGTCCAGCAATTCATCAAGTAATGAAGGTTGACGCGCCAAAAAGTCTGCAAACCATGAACTGGCAGCGCAAAGTTGCACTAACAATCTAAGTGCGGCTGGATTTTCCTGCAGTAAAACTAAGTACACAGAACGCCTTAAAACCGCTTCGATAAGCACCATCACTCGTGCCAATGTGCGAGCAGGATGAGTCTGTTGCGCTGTTATGTGTAAAATTTGAGGCATTAACTGGGCTAAGCGTTCTTGGGCCACTGGCTGCATTGTTTGTGCCGGGCGACTTTGGTGCAACTCCCACAAATGTTGGAGGATACGATCAACATCAGTAAACCCAGCTTGACTCAACCTTTGCTGCCACTCTGGCAGCAAAGTGAGCTCATCTGTTTGATGGGCGCTATGGGATATTTCAGCCCATAACTGACTTAATTGGTGATCTAGCCCTTGGGACTCATTATCCTCTTTGAGAGCCACTACCAGCTCAAACTGTTGATGAATGAAATCTCTGGTGGTATTTATTTGGGCCTGCAAACTGTCCCAGCAAGAATACCCTAGGGCGACAGCTAACCTTGCCTGATCAGCCTCTTGGCTAGGTAAATCTTGAGTTTGCTTATCATGCACTGCTTGCAGTGCGTGCTCTACATCACGCAAAAACCAATAGCCCGTGCGTAATTTTTCGACATCAGCAGACGCTAAACCAGCAGTCTCTGGCAGCACATCTAGCACCGCCATCAAACTGCTTGTTTGCAGCCGATTATCACGCCCACCACGGATCAATTGAAAGGCTTGAGCTATAAATTCTACTTCACGAATACCGCCCGTACCTAATTTAACATTCTGTTCTAAGCCTCGACGACGCACTTCACTCGCAATCATTTGTTTTAGGCTTCGCAACGATTCAATGGCACTGTAATCTAAATATTTGCGGTAGACAAAGGGCCTTAATAGTTCCAGCAATTGCTGACCTTGTGCTTGGTTACCCGCGATAACACGGGCTTTAACGAACGCATACCTTTCCCACTCTCGTCCTTGTTGTTGGTAATAGATTTCCATGGCGTCAAAACTTAAAGCTAGGGCGCCACTTGCACCATAGGGTCTGAGCCGCATGTCTACACGAAACACAAAGCCCTGCGCAGTGACAGCATCAATGGCTTGAATTAAGCGTTGCCCTAAACGAATAAAAAATTGCTGATTATCTATACTGCGCCGACCACCTTGGGTTTCACCAGGGGCGGGGAAACTGAATATGAGGTCTATATCTGATGATAAATTAAGCTCTTTACCACCCAGCTTACCCATGCCCAACACGACTAACTCTTGTGGTTGACCTTCGCGACTCGTGGGTTGTCCCCACTGCTTAACACTGTCGTCATGGAGCCACGTCAAAGCTAAATCGACACACACATCTGCCAGATTAGATAAATCTTCAACTAATTGTTCACTGCTGCCTAGACCACAACGATTGCGCCAAATTAGACGCACTTGATGGGCTTTCCTAAATTGCCTCAGGCTCTGGTGCAACTGTGTTTCGTTAGTCACCTCTTGCATATCTGCCATTAAAAGGCGTTTTAACTTAGGCTTTGAGACTCGTTTTGTAAGTAAGGCATGGTCTAGTAACTGCGGGTTAAGCAAAAAAATTTGGGCTGAAAACGGGCTAGCAGCAATGACCTTGATGAGTTGCAACTGTGCATCAACCTGCTGCCATGGCACAGGGTTAGATAGCTTCATCAATGCATCTAAACGATCTAGCACCTCACTTTGTAGTGCTTGGGGTAGGGCATCTATGACCTGCTGATTTTCGGGCACCACTACAAGCGCCATAAACATTACTCCAAAACTAGGCTTCACAAGGTCAAAGTAACTCGGTCACTTTCATCGTGTGCGCGTTAACCAAATATTTTGGTAACACTTAAGCCCTAGACCCTAACGGAAAAATTCACTTATAATCAAGTCATACCTTACTTTTTTGATGCTTATTAACTTGTCGCCGAAAAACCCTATGCCATAACTCGACTAGGAAACAGCCAATTTGACGTCTACTCATGATCTAGAGATCTCAAAGTTACAAACTGACCTAAAGGATGCCAAAGCGATAGCCCTGACAACATTACGGGCTAATGGCGAACTAGGGGTAGTGATTAACTTTCTTGAAAAGAGTTTTGCATGCAAAGATCATGTTGCCTTAGGCCAACAAATATTTAAGGCGGTGCGTACATTTGGCTTATCTTGTGCGGTGCAATTAAGGGTTGATACGCAGGCCATCAATATTTGTGACCAAGCGTTTGATGGCCAAGCACAAGAATTTCAGTTTTTGAGTCGCCTAAAAGATAAGGGCCGTGTGTTTGATTTTGGTGAACATACTATTATTAATTACCAACACGTCAGTTTGTTGGTACGCGATATGCCTGTTGATCAGCCTGAGCGACACGGTCGCGTCAAAGATAACCTAGCGGTGCTTCTTAATGGCGCAGAGGCCTGTCTTAATGCGATTGAATCAGGCACAAGGGCTGAGCGTATTAAGTCTGAGTTTTTAGCTAATATGTCACACGAGTTACGCACCCCTATGCATGCTATTTTAAGTTTTTCCAACATGGGTCATTCGCGTCTGCATAAAGTTGAACTGGAGAAACTGGGGCATTATTTTGACCGGATTAGAACCAGTGGCAGTCGTTTACTCATGCTACTCAATGACATGCTAAACTTATCCAAGCTGGAATCTGGAAAAATGGAATTCCTCATGCAGCAGGGTGATCTTGTGGATATTATTCAGCGCGCCACTGAAGAATTAGAAACCCTTATTACTGACCGAGAGTTAAAGGTTATTGTAGAAGCGACAGACCTTGACACTATGACTTACTTTGACGCAGAGAAAATGCTCCAAGTCATGATTAACCTCTTGTCTAATGCTATAAAATTTACCCCTAAGGGTAAGCAAATTACTATTTTTTTCGATCCTCATACAAGTGCGCAGCCCCAATCGCTCAAACTACAAACTAACCTATTGACCATTGTGGTTGATGATCAGGGCATCGGTATTCCAGAGGGTGAAGAAGGTGCTATTTTTGACAAGTTTATTCAGAGCAGTAAAACCAATACGGGTGCGGGAGGCACTGGCTTAGGCTTGTCCATCGTCAAAGAGATCGTGCAAGCACATCATGGTTATGTAGCGGCTTGTGCCAATACCCATGGTGGTGCCCGTTTTCGCCTTAGCTTACCCATAATTAGCCATCCAACGTCCCAAATTGATCCTAAGCCAGAAACTGAGGTGGACTTTTTCTAAATAACCCCCCTCAGTGTGATTGACACAAGGGCCGCAGCGCGGCTTAATAGTAACTTTGAAATCTCTCTCAACTATAGGTAATTAAAGTGATCGAAACCAATCAGCAATACGTGAACTGGTTCCGTCACTCTGCGCCTTACATTAACGCCCATCGTGGTCGTACTTTTGTCATTTATTTACCCGGGGAAGCTCTAGCCCACGCCAATTTTTCCCATACCATCCATGACATTAATTTGCTCAATAGTTTGGGAGTGAAGCTGGTTCTAGTGCATGGTAGTCGGCCACAAATTCAACAAGCCTGTGGCCAAGCCTCGATAGAGAGTCAATTTCATAATGGTTTACGCATCACAGATTTAGATCAACTGAGCTTAGTTCAAGCAACCGTAGGTCGGCAGGCGATGCAACTTGAAGCACGTTTTTCTATGGGTTTAGCAAACTCACCCATGCAGGGCTCGCGGATTCGCACAAGCCGTGGCAACTTTATTACTGCGCGCCCCATTGGTATCAAAAATGGGGTGGATTTTGCCTACACTGGTGAGGTTAGACGGGTTGATGCAGAAGCCATTGGTAAACAACTCAATAATGGTAATCTTGTGCTTATTTCTTGCTTGGGCTACTCACCTACAGGAGAAACCTTTAATCTGGCTGCATCCCAAGTTGCTGGGCGTGTTGCTGCTAGCTTGCAGGCCGACAAATTGATTGTGTTTGGGGCTGATAAAGGCATTACTAACTCACGCGGTGAACAAGTCATTGAATTACTCACCCGCGCAGGTCACCGTCTTGTGCACCAACATCAAAGCAGTGGTGATAGTTGGACCGACTTATCCATGCATATTGATGTGTTATCTAAAGCATGTGACGCTGGCGTCTCACGGGGTCACTTGTTGAGCTATCAAGAAGATGGTGCTCTTTTGACCGAGCTCTTTAGTCGCGATGGTTCAGGCACAATGGTCATTAAAGAGAGCTATGAGCAAGTTCGTAACGCCTGTATTGACGATGTAGGCGGTATTTTAGAACTTATTCGGCCCTTGGAAGATGATGGCATTTTAGTACGCCGTTCGCGGGAATTACTAGAGTCAGAAATTCATTACTTCAGCGTGATCGAGCGCGACGGTGCGATTATTGGGTGCGCCGCTTTATACCCCTTCGATGATGCGCGCCAAGGGGAACTGGCCTGCATGGCCATTGATACCAACTACCGTGGCGGTGACCGAGGCCAAGTGCTATTGCGCCACATTGAAAAGCAATCGAGTCACATGGGGCTACAAACCCTATTTGTACTGACGACGGCTTCCTCACACTGGTTTATAGAAAACGGTTTCGTGGCGGCAGACTTAGCCGAACTTCCAACTAGCAGACAGTCGTTGTACAATTTCCAACGCAGTTCAAAAGTCTTTAGCAAAGCTTTACTTTAAATTTATTGACGACATTAATTTTAATAACATTAATTATAAGGCACTTACACCATGCCCATTTACCGTTCTAAAACCTCTACCTCCGGTCGTAACATGGCAGGTGCACGTGCATTATGGCGCGCCACAGGCATGACTGACTCTGATTTTCAAAAGCCGATTATTGCAGTGTGTAATTCCTTCACCCAGTTTGTACCAGGCCATGTGCATTTGAAAGATATGGGGCAATTAGTCGCTCGAGAGATTGAAAAAGCGGGAGGTGTGGCAAAAGAGTTCAATACGATTGCTGTGGATGATGGCATTGCCATGGGACATGATGGCATGCTTTATTCATTGCCATCGCGGGATATTATCGCGGACTCCGCTGAGTACATGGTGAACGCCCATTGCGCCGATGCCATGGTCTGTATTTCTAACTGTGACAAAATCACCCCAGGCATGTTCATGGCTGCAATGCGCCTCAATATACCCTGCGTATTTGTTTCTGGTGGCCCTATGGAAGCGGGTAAAACTAAACTCGGCGATCGCAAGCTAGACTTAGTGGACGCTATGGTTATCGCTGTGGACGACAACGCCAGTGACGAGCAGGTCGCTGAATACGAGCGTTCTGCTTGCCCTACCTGTGGATCTTGCTCAGGCATGTTTACCGCCAACTCTATGAACTGCTTAACCGAAGCTCTAGGTTTATCATTACCTGGCAATGGTAGCTTATTAGCCACCCATGCTGATCGCGAAGAACTATTTTTAGAAGCAGGCCGCACGGTGGTTGAGTTATGTAAGCGTTATTATGAAAATGATGATGAAAGCGTATTACCGCGCAACATAGCTAGTTTCAAGGCATTTCAAAACGCTATGACTTTAGACATCGCTATGGGAGGGTCTACCAACACTATATTGCATTTATTGGCTGCCGCCCAAGAAGGTGAGATTGACTTTGATATGTCCAATATTGATGAGCTATCTCGTAAAGTTCCGCAGTTATGCAAGGTGGCTCCAAGTACACCAAAGTATCACATGGAGGACGTGCATCGTGCTGGTGGAGTATTCGCTATATTAGGTGAACTCAACCGCGCCGGTTTACTGCACGCAGAATTACCCACTGTGCATAGTCCAACCATGGCAGACGCCCTAGCTAAATGGGACATTACAGTGACTGAGGATGCCGCAGTTAAAAAATTCTACACAGCAGGCCCAGCAGGCATACCGACACAAACTGCATTTAGCCAAGCCACACGCTGGCCCACTGTTGATGATGACCGTGCCGAAGGCTGTATTCGTAATTTGGCTAATGCCTATTCCACCGAAGGTGGTCTTGCGGTGCTTACAGGCAACCTTGCAGAAGACGGTTGTGTAGTTAAGACTGCTGGTGTCGATGAGAGCATCTGGTTGTTTGAAGGCCCAGCTTACATTTGTGAAAGCCAAGATCAAGCAGTGGCTGATATCTTGGGTGACAAAGTGAAAGAAGGTGACGTCATTGTCATTCGTTATGAGGGACCTAAAGGGGGCCCTGGTATGCAGGAAATGCTCTACCCCACCAGCTATCTTAAAACAAAAGGTTTGGGCAAAGCCTGTGCATTACTCACTGATGGTCGTTTCTCTGGAGGCACCTCTGGTTTGTCCATTGGTCACGTATCCCCCGAGGCTGCAGGTGGTGGTAGCATTGCTTTGGTTCAACAAGGTGACCGCATACGGATAGACATTCCCAATCGCACCATTGATGTTTTATTGAGTGATGATGAACTGGCTCAACGTCGGAGTGATATGGATGCTAAGGGCAAAGATGGCTGGAAGCCGGCAGCAGAAAGGCCACGTCAAGTGAGCTCTGCACTGAAGTTCTATGCAAAGACCGTCACCAGCGCGGACAAAGGTGCAGTGCGTGATCTCAGCTTATTAGACTAAGCTCACAATCCAGTCCTTATCCACGGCTAAGGACTGGATACATGACCTGCCTCATTAGTGTTTAGGGGCATTGATGGCTAGCGCTAGCCTAAATGCGGTCCAGGACTTGGTAGCTAAAATCAAATGGATTCGGTTCTTTTGCCGCCACATCTTCACGCGCAATTTCATGCCAAGCTGCGGTTTCTAAAATCGGAAAATAAGCATCACCCTCAACGTGGCGATGCACCCGAGTGAGGTAAACGCGATCAGCTAAATCTAAAGCTTCTGCATAGATCTGCGCACCACCGATAATCATCACTTCTTCAGTACCATTAATGAGATTGATGCCCTCTCCCAAACTAATAGCCTCACTGAGGCTTGATACTAATTTAATACCCTGTGCAGGGTAATCATGCTGGCGGCTGATCACTATATTATCTCGCCCCGGCAAAGGTTTACCAATAGACTCAAAGGTTTTACGCCCCATAATCACAGGTTTACCTAAAGTCATGGCTTTGAAATACTTTAAGTCGCCGGGCAAATACCAGGGCAATTGGTTGTTGCGGCCTATGACATTGTTTTCAGAGGCAGCTACAATTAGGGCGATCGTCATATGGCAACCGCCCCTTTGATGTGGGCATGTGCTTGATAGTTTAGCAATTCAAAGTCCTCAAATTTAAACCCAAAGATATCCTTTACCTCAGGGTTAATATGCATTGTTGGCAGCGGCAAAGTGCCTCGGGACAGCTGCAAATCAACCTGTGCTAAATGATTAGAGTAGAGATGGGCGTCACCCAGTGTATGCACAAAGTCTCCCACCTCAAGCCCACACACCTGAGCCACCATCATGGTGAGTAAAGCGTAACTGGCAATATTAAAGGGCACGCCTAAAAAGATATCTGCACTGCGCTGATAAAGCTGACATGACAATTTGCCATTAGCAACATAAAATTGGAACATCATGTGGCATGGTGGCAGAGCCATGCGCTCTACGTCAGCCACATTCCAAGCACTGACAATCAATCGACGTGAGTCTGGATTACTTTTTATCTGACTGATCAGTTGCTCAATTTGATCGATATGACCGCCTTCTGGTCTGGGCCAAGAGCGCCATTGGGACCCATAAACAGGCCCCAAGTCACCATTTTTGTCAGCCCACTCATCCCAAATACGCACCCCATTTTCAGTCAGGTATTGGGTGTTTGTTGAACCCTTTAAAAACCATAACAGTTCATGAATGATCGACTTGAGGTGCAACTTCTTGGTGGTGAGAACAGGGAACCCATGACTCAAATCAAAGCGCATTTGGTAACCAAATACACTCACAGTGCCGGTGCCAGTGCGATCTTCTTTTAACGCGCCGGCATCGCGCACGTGGCGCATAAGTTGAAGGTACTGTTGCATATGAAAGGCCCACATCAAAACAGAAAAAAGAGGCGTTATTTTAACCTTTAATCGAGGTCTTGCGCACTACTAAATAAATTCCGAGGGCAATCATAGGCAACGACAATAATTGCCCCTGTGTCATCCAGTCAAAAGCCACATAGTTTAAATGTGCATCCGGCTGACGAGCAAATTCAACCACAAACCTTTGCCCGCCGTAACCCAGTAAAAATAGACCCGAAACGCGAAAAGCAGCCCTTGGCTTTGCTGAGTAAACCCATACTAAGGTAAATAGAATCACGCCCTCTAGCACCATTTGATAGAGTTGTGACGGGTGTCTGGCTAAATTGTCTACATGGGGAAATATCATGCCCCAAGGCAAATCAGTAGGCCGACCCCAAAGCTCACCCCCAATAAAGTTACCTAAGCGACCTGCACCTAGACCTATAGGCCCAATTGGGGTCACAAAATCCAATACCCGATGAAATTGAACCTTATATTTACGCGCAAACCAAATCACGCCAGCAATCACACCTAATAAACCACCATGAAAAGACATACCGCCTTCCCAAACTCTCAACAAGATCGTGGGCTGTGCAACAAAGGCTTCAAATTGGTAAAAGAATATATACCCCATTCTGCCGCCAAGCACGGCGCCTACCGCACCAATAAAAATTAAATCACTCACTTGCTCTTTGGTAAAACCAGCAGCGGCTGCGCGCCGATTACCCAACCAAAGAGCCGATGCAAACGCCACCAAATACATCACCCCATACCAATGGATAGCCAAAGGCCCTATGTGGACTAATACAGGATCAATATTGGGAAAAATCAACATAATGGTGCTTCCTTAATACCAAATACTTATTAACATGCGTAAACCCACGATTAAGAGCATCCAAGCAAATAAACGTTTAAGCTTGCGCGCCGACAGCCGATGGGCAATTTTAGCCCCATAGTTGGCAGCCAAAAAACTGGTTGACACTAAACCCAGTAGTGCAGGCAAATAAATGTAGCCTAAACTGAAAACTGGTAACACCGGGTTGCCCCAACCCATGACCGCGTTCGATGCGGCGCCAGCAATCGCAATGGCAAATCCACAAGTGCTAGCTGTGGCTACAGCCTTTTGAATAACTAAGCGCCGGTTGGTTAAATAAGTAACCAACAAGTTTCCACCACCAATACCAAACAGAGCGGAAATCCAACCAATCAATGCCCCTGTAACGCCTAAAGCAATACTACCCGGCAAGTGGTGCTGAGTGGCAGTAGGTTGTGAAAACATCATGCTTAAACTCATAAAAATAGCAAACACACCAAAACTGGCTTGCAAGTATATGGCTGGAATCGTTAGCGCCGTGTTAACACCAATAAATGTGCCCACCAACATGCCCACTGCAATCGGTTTGACTAAATACCATTCTATAGCGGCTTTTTTATGGTGGGTTTTAATCGCACCTAAAGAGGTAAATATAATATTGGTGAGAGATGTGGCAATAGCCATATAAAAGACTATTTCAGGAGAGATTCCTTGCAGATTGAATGCCAACACTAAAGCTGGCACTACAATGACACCGCCACCAATGCCAAACAGTCCCGCTAATAATCCAGCGATCGCGCCAAACACCATATAAACCAGAAAAATCATGCGTTCACATCTGGGTAAGAAAGACGCTATTATCTACGCTAAGCTGCATAAGCGCAAAGTTTAGGATACTCAATTTATAATGTGTCTCATTGTATTAGCCCATCAACTCAATGCCGATTACCCCCTTATCATGGCGGCTAATCGAGATGAATTCCGTCAGCGGCCAACACAAAGTATGCACTGGTGGCCAGATATCGAAATATTAGCAGGTAAGGACCTTGAAGCCAGCGGAACTTGGCTAGCTCTGCACAAAGATGGCCGCTGGGCTGCGGTGACCAATTTTCGGCGGGCTGCTCACTATAATGCAACAGCTTTTAAATCACGTGGGCATTTAGCCATCGACTTTTTACAGCAAAAAAAGAGTGCCTTGGTGTTTACCAATACACTTCAAACAGACCAGTTCGCAGGCTTTAATTTATTACTTTGGGATAATCAACAGCTGGTTTTTTGCAGCAACGAAAAGCCAGCCAAAGTTCAGGTGTTAGCAGCTGGTTTATACGGCTTGAGTAATGGTTGTTTAAACAGTAATTGGCCCAAAGTGGAGCATGTGAAAAAGATTTTACAAGGGTCCTTACACCAGCCACCACAGCACCAACAACTGCAAAAAATGATGCAAGACACAAGCATAGCCGCAGACCAGAGCTTGCCTAACACGGGCATTGCTATTGCATGGGAAAGGCGTCTATCCGCTTGTTTTATCGATGCCCCCGAGTATGCTTATGGCACCCGTACCTGCATTAGTTTATACCGCGACCATTTGGGTCATATGGATGTCCAAGAAACCAGTTTTGATGGATTCAGACCCGCTGAGCAATATTTTAGTTGGAACATTTGATGGGGTTGCTCGATGCCTTAACGGGCATTTAAACTCACACCCTAAGCTGTAGCACTAGAAAAGGCTATCTATGGTGCCTTGGGTGCGTTTAGTTACCCACATAACGGCTGTGTAGGCGCGTTAAGCCAGCGGCTTTAAGATTGTCTCTGATTACACCCTGCACACCATCAGCGCAGACCTGTTGCAAAGCTTGCTGCAACATTACCTGGGATTGGCTAAGAGTGAAGTTACGAATGACCGACTTCACCTTTGGCAGACTCGCAGCGTTCATGGATAAACTGTCGTAACCCATGCCCATCAGTAATAAAGCTCCAGCAGGATCACCTGCCAGTTCTCCACACAAACTCACCGGAATAGCCGCCGCTTTGGCCGCCGTTACCACTTGCTGCAGGGCCATAAGTACTGCTGGATGCATGGTATGGTATAAGTCTGCTACTGCTGGGTTATCTCGGTCCACAGCCAATATATACTGTGTTAAATCGTTACTTCCTACAGAAATAAAGTCAACACGCTCAGCAATATGGCGGGCTTGATAGACTGCTGCTGGCACTTCAATCATCACCCCTATGGGGGGTCTGACCAGTTGGTAACCCTCTTCACACAATTCTGCGTAAGCCTGATCAATCCATCGAATCGATTCGTCAATTTCATTCACGTGAGTGATCATAGGCAACATGATGCGTAAATTATCTAAACCTTCACTGGCCTTTAACATGGCGCGTATTTGCACCAAAAATATTTCTGGATGATCTAAAGTGACTCGAATTCCACGCCATCCCAAAAATGGGTTATCTTCCTTAATGGTGAAGTAAGGTAAGTTCTTATCCCCGCCAATATCCAATGTACGCATAGTCACTGGCAGGGGGGCAAAGCCTTGCAGTTGGGTGCGATAACAATCCGTTTGTTCCTCTTCTGAAGGAAAGCGCTCCTTAATCATGAAAGGCACTTCAGTCCGGTATAGGCCAACGCCTTCAGCGCCTTGGGCTAAGGATCTGCTGACATCTAACGGTAAGCTAGTGTTCACTAACAAAGGTATGGTGTGACTGTCGCGAGTCTGCGCGGGAACATCACGCAGGATTTCTAATTCTTTAGTAAACGAAGCTTCTTCAACTATGGCTTGTTCGTATTGATGGCGCAGGTCCTGACTAGGGTTGAGGAAAATTCTGCCCATGTAGCCATCAATAACGACTTCTAATCCTTCCATGCGTCGATAAGGAAAATCAACCGCCCCCATCACCGTGGGAATACCCATCGAACGCGCTAATATAGCCGCATGTGAGTTATTCGAGCCTAAGGTTGAAATGATAGCTTTGAGCTTGTGAGCAGGCACTTCTGCCAACATTGCCGCCGTCACTTCTTCAGCCACCAGCACCGTAGAATCTTCAAACTCGCGCACTTCTGTGTTTGTTTGTTGTAGTTCCGCTAATATGCGCCGTCCAAGATCGCGAATATCTGAAGCCCTTTCCCGTAAATAAGGATCTTCCATCGCTTCAAAGGCTTGGATGTGCTGCTGTACTACTCGACGTAAAGAGCCTTGAGCCCACTGGCCTTGGCGGATATGTTGTATCACTTCGCCTGCAAGGGCGTTGTCATCGAGCATGCGCATATATACTTCAAACAACTCTTGTTCTTGGTTTTTTAGATTACGCGCTAAGGTCCGACTGACTATTTTTATTTTTCGTCTAACGGCCTCCAAGGCTGTTTGAAAAGCCTCCACCTGTTCTTCTGGGTTACGACATCTGCGATCTGGTACTTTATCTAAATCTGCGGGTGGGGCGATAACGGCAATATGACCAATGGCCACACCACCAGAGCCACTGACACCCTCGTAATGCAGATCAAGACTCTCATCATCAGCTAGAGCATCCTGTCTTAGACCACCACCGGTAGCTTCCGCGTGAGCAATAAAACCTGCCAGCTGAGCTGACAGGGTGATCAGCATGGCCTCTTCATCAGTGCCAAATTGTCGCTCATCGCGTTGTTGTACCACAAGAATACCTAACACCTTACGGTGGTGCACAATAGGCACACCTAAAAAGGAATTAAACGCTTCTTCACCTGTTTCTTGCACGTAGTAGAAGTTAGGGTGCTCTGCAGCCCGTGTCAGATTGATTGTTTCAGCCTTAAGGCCTACTAAACCCACCAAACCCTTGCCCGAGGGCAAAAAAGCTTTGCCAATCGATGCTTGATTAAGCCCTTCACTCGCCATGAGGACGTAATTATCAGTTTGTGGGAAATAAAGGTAAATGGAACACACGTCAGTGCGCATGGCTCTTCGAACATGGTGTACTACCAATTTCAAGGCCGATTGCAAATCCTCTGCAGCACTTACCGCTTGGATTATTTTACGCAGACTGTGAAGCATTATTTATGATTCCTACCTATACATTATGATCGCTTGGTGTGACTGGGTATGACTAAACCTTGATGATAAACCAAGCGCGAATGGCGCAAGCAGAGTTCCTTCATCGCCCGTCGATACACTTCTCGTTTAAACGACACCACTTGGTCTACCGGATACCAATAACTCACCCATTCCCACGAGTCAAATTCCGGGCAGTTGGTGGTTGCAGTTTGAACGGTGGCATCAGGTGCCAACATGCGTAGCAAAAACCATTTTTGCTTTTGGCCTATACATAAAGGTTGCTGACCCTGACGTATCATGCGTTTAGGTAAGCGGTACCTTAACCAACCACGAGTGCAGGCTAGGACTTCCACGTGTTCTGGCGACAGGCCAATTTCTTCTTTGAGTTCCCTAAATAAGGCTTCTTCTGGTGTTTCATGGGCATCAATACCACCTTGAGGGAATTGCCACGCATCCCAACCCAAACGTTTTGCCCATAATACTTGACCATGGGAGTTTGCCAGAATAATACCTACATTGGGGCGAAAACCATCTTTATCGATCACGGCTTTGCACCATACAAAATATATTTGTCCCCATTGTTCCACAAAACCACCAGCAACAACAACCGCAGATGGAAATGAGATAAAATAATGTTTTAAGATTCATTAAGATAGGTGTCCCCATGCAACAAAGGCTGGCTTTGTTTGATTTAGACAACACATTACTAGCAGGCGACAGCGACCATGGATGGGGCGAATTTATGGTCTCACAGGGTCTTGTTGATGGCGCTGACTATGGCGCAAAAAATGACAGTTTTTACCAAGACTATGTTGCAGGCAAGTTGAATATGAGTGCTTATGCTGAGTTTGTGTTGGCGCCATTGACTCAATACAGTACAACTGAACTTGAGAGCATTCACCAACAGTTTATGCAAACTGTAGTGATTCCTATGATCGCGCCTAAAACTCAAGCTTTGTTGCAACAGCACCGCAATGCAGGTGATGTGTTGGTGATTGTCACAGCAACCAACGACTTCATCACAGCGCCCATTGCTGCATACCTTGACATCCCTCACCTAATTGCCACACCTGCAGAGCTTTTAAACGGTCGCTATACGGGAAGATTGAGTGGTCCACCCTGCTTTCAGGCTGGTAAAATCGACAAACTTAATGCATGGATGGCCCGCCATGACTACACCATTGAAGGCGCTTATTTCTACAGCGACTCTCACAATGACATTCCCTTATTAAGCTTAGTGGATCAGCCTATGGTAGTGGACCCAGACACCAAGCTTGAAGCTCATGCTGTGGCTCATGCTTGGCCTATCATGAGCCTGCGTTAGGCAACTGAGGATTGCTTAACCTATTCTTGAGCACTTTGAAAAAGCCTAGGCTTCATACCAGGTGCGAAGAATCACTGACTTTAAATAATCAGTTTCAGGAATAGCTGGATGCACAGGATGGTCACCCCCTTGACCGCCTTGCTCTAACACTTGTCCCAAACGGCCATTTTTACGACAGGCCTCTTGCAATAGCTGAGTCAGACGGGTGCGTTCCAAGTGCATAGAGCATGAAGCAGAGACCAGTATGCCCTCGGGCTTTAATAGACGCATGGCTAACTGATTAGCTCGCTGGTAGGCAAGCTCTCCCGCCTTGATGTCTTTGCGGCGGGCAATAAAGGCTGGTGGGTCAATAATGACCATATCAAAACGCTCACCCTCTTCGTGTAGCTGCTTCATGGTCGTAAAAGCGTCACCTTTAAGACTCTTCACTTTATCACTCACACCATTTAACGCTGCTTGTTGGTCTACCAGATCTAATGCCTGCGCAGAGGCATCTACACAAATGACTGCCTCGGCACCTGCTGCTGCTGCCTGCACACCCCAGCCACCAGTGTAACTAAAGACATCCAGCACGCGCTTGCCATGGGCAAGCTTTTGCACTCTGCGGCGATTGAGACGATGGTCATAAAACCATCCTGTTTTTTGACCTTCCCACACTGGGGCTAAAAAACTCACCCCATTTTCTTTTAAGGGCACCAGTTTTGGCACTTCACCCTGCGCCACGCGCACGTATTCATCTAGCCCTTCAATGGCTCGCATTTTGCCATCATTTTTAAGCAAAATGTTTAGCTTTGGCGCCACTTGATTTATCGCTTCCAACAATTCTTCAAGTAATAACTCGATACCTGCATTAGAAATCTGCACCACAATCACCTGATCAAAACGATCAATCACTAGGCCAGGCAGGCCATCACTATCACCATAAACCCAGCGGTAGCAGTGATCTTCAAACAACCGTTCTCGACTCACCAACGCCACTTTCAAGCGTTTGGTTAAGCGTTCTAAATTAAGTGGTTCATGCGCTTGCCGACTCACCAGACGCCCACAAATAAGCTGTTTAGGATTAATGATCGCGGTACCCAAGGCTTTACCTTTAGCATCCAACACATTTACTTGTTCGCCTGCTGGAAAATTTTGCAAGGGCGATTTACTAACATCCACTTCGTTACTGTAGATCCACAAATGACCTTGACGTAAGCGGCGATCTGACTTTGGCTTTAAAATTAGATCCGGCATTTATTCTTCACACAATTGACTGTAAGCATCAGCATCTAGCAAATGTTCGAGTTCTTCTGGGTTAGTTAAGCGTATGTGCAGCAACCAAGCTTCGCCATAGGGGTCTGAATTGACTAATTCTGGATCATCATCTAGCTGATCATTGACAGCAATCACCTCGCCAGACACTGGCGCAAATAAATCTGAAGCTGCTTTAACTGATTCAATAACACCAAACTCATCTTCAGCAACAAGTTCTGTACCCACGTCTGGTAGCTCTACGAATACAACATCACCCAGTTGCTCTTGGGCAAAATCTGTGACGCCAACAGTGACCGTGCCATCACCTTCATTGCGAATCCATTCATGACTTGAAACGAAGCTTAAGCCTTGAGGTAAGTTACTCATAATTGTGTCCTTATAAGGTATGTTTTTCTGGTTTGGGTGCTTGTGACAATGGCGGTAAGTGCGCGCCCACACCCATGGCCTGTTGTGCTAAATGTTGTTTGATCGGGTTCAATTTTTGTACCCAGTTCATGCCAGTATTGCGGAGCAAACTTAGCATGGGGTGTTGATTAGCAAATAATCGAGAAAAACTCTCCATCAAGGTCATCATACGCAAATTATCACCGCGCCTTTTCGACTGATATTGTTCTAGAGTTTTAACACTGGAAATAGCATATCCTTGTTGTTGAGCCTTTTGTAACGTCTCGACTAAAGCGGCAACATCTAAGAAGCCCAAATTAACACCTTGCCCAGCTAATGGATGTATGGTGTGTGCTGCGTCACCCACCAACACGAGCCCTGCTTGCACATAACGCTTGGCGTGACGCTGTCTAAGGGGAATCACATAACGCTTGTCACTGGCTGTCACGACTCCTAAACGGTATTCAAAAGCTTGACTCAGAGCGTGGCAAAAGTCTTCCTCTGACAAGGCTTGCATCGCTTCTGCTTGGGCTTTAGGTCGCGACCACACAATGGAACAATAATGAGCATCTGGGCCTTCTTCGATGGCACTAGAGAGGGGTAAAAAAGCTAAGATACCGTCCTCTGTAAAGCGTTGCCAGGCCGTATTTTTGTGTGGTTGGGTTATTTTTACTCGCGTCACTAAGGCGTGATGAGGGTAATCCCACTCACGAGTGGGCAGCCCCGCCAATTGCCTAATCTTAGAATTGGCCCCATCAGCCCCAACCACCAGCGTGGCACTGACTTGTTCACCACTGGCCAAAGTTAAACAACGAGGGGATATTTCTTGCGCACTCATGTCAACCACTTGGCTATGCTCGAACAGCTGATATTTTTTGGATTCTAAGGTTTGGTGCAGCGCTGAAGTAATGGTGCAGTTTTCAACAATATGACCCAAGTAAGGTAAATGTTGTTCTGCGGCGGTAAAGTCGAGTTGACCTGTGCCACAGGCATCCCACACATGCATGGCACTATAGGCTTGAAAGCGCGCCATATTCTCAATTAGCGGCCAAACTTCAAGGTTTCTTAATAGGTTTTCAGAGGCTAAACTCAACGCTGACACACGAGCATCCACTTGTCCTGGCAGCCAATCTTGGGCTGGGTTTAAGGCCTCCGACTCAATTAATGCGACCTTAAAACCAGCATCAACAAGACCACAGGCAAGGCTAGCACCCACCATTCCAGCACCCACTATTACAACGTCAAACTGATTCATTAGCTTTTCTCGTAGCGCTGCGGGAATTAGAAGTGGCCAAAGGAGGCATGGCTAAGACCTTGGACAAGGGCACATCCAAACCCATGGCGGCACGGGTAAAAATAGTTTTAACTGCAGGTATTTGCTGCATGGTGAATAAACCTAATTGGCGTAACGCCGAGTAATGTGGTTTCTTACTAGAAAAGAGTTTCATCACTTTGTCACTTGCACTAATGACACGCTCTTGATCCCAGCGACTGGTAGCAACGAACTGATTTAAATTGGTTAAGTCACCCATAGGGGTGCCTTGTTCACACGCCTTGAGCACCGCTTGTGCCAGTGCAAAGCTACCCCTTAAGGCAAGGTTGAAGCCTTGGCCTGCTATCGGATGCAAGGTATGGGCGGCATTGCCCACCACCGCAAGTCCCTGACGGGCTTGCTCTTGTGCCACACTTAAACTCAGAGGGTAAACTTGGCGATCACCGATAGCAAGAAACTCACCCATGGGATAACCCACCTGCTGTTGTATTTCTTCTAGTAACTGAGCATCACTCAATTGCTGTAATTCACTTTGGCGAGCAATGGGCTGGGTCCAGACTAGGGCTGCCCGATGCTTACCTTGGAAGCAAGACAAGGGTAATAAAGCCAGCGGGCCAGATGAGGTGAACCGTTCACATGCAAGGCTATGATGATCTTGATCTAATTGTAAATTAGCCACCAGTGCTACTTGGTCATAAGTTTGCACTTGATCAAACATTCCCAGTTGTTCACGCAAATCCGAGCGGCCACCATCAGCCATCACAATGAGCTGGGCAGTGAGGCTTTGAGCCTGCCCAAGTCGCTGATATTCTAGTTGGCTATTTTGACGTGCATTATCGATAGCAGTAACTTGGGCTTGGTCTATCAGATGCACAAATTCACTGCACCGTTGAGTTATTTGTTGTAAGAAAACCTGCCCCATCGTCTGATTTTGCAGTACATAGCCCAAGGCCTCTGTTTGCATATCACCGGCCTGCATTTCACTCTTCCACGGTTGCCCTTGGTCGCTCACTTGAATATTGCTAATAGCCTGAGCATGGGGTGCCAAGTGCTGCCATAAACCAATGCTATGTAATAAATTACGGCTACCTAAAGCCAGCGCAGTTGCACGTCCATCCAAAGCACCCGCTGCCGAGGGAGTGGTTGCTGCAATTGGTGCCGCATCCAATAATGCGATAGATAGTCCGTAGGCTTTTGCTGTGCCGGCAAAAGCCAAACACAAACTTGCCCCTACCAGTCCACTGCCAACAATGACAATATCGTAATTATTATTAATCTGCTTACCCACAGGGCGTTGCTCTATATGTTCAGTCATTAGCTAGCCATTATAGTTTCAATATCTGCCACAGATACTGGTAAATTTGCAGTAAGATTGCGGTAACCATTGTCTGTCACCAAAATATTGTCTTCTATACGCACACCAATGCCGCGCCATTGAGGGGCAATATCTAAATCTTCTGGATCAATATAAATACCCGGTTCAACCGTGGTGACCATGCCTGCAATCAGTGGACGAGACACGCCATCTAGCTTGTATACACCCACATCATGCACATCCATACCTAGCCAATGGCCAATGTTGTGCATGTAGAATTTTCGAAAGGTTTGCTGTTCAATATTTTGCTCAAGCTCACCGGTCAATAAGCCAATTCCAATGAGCCCTTGAGTGATCACTTTCACTGCTGCATCTTGCATATCTGTATAGACAGCACCGGGTTTAATGCACGCCAAGGCTGCCTCATGAGCCGCTAATACCAATTCATAAATAGTTTTTTGTGCCTCACTAAAGCGGCCATTAACGGGAAAAGTACGGGTGATGTCAGAAGCATAGTGATCTAACTCACAGCCTGCATCGATCAATACTAAATCACCATCCTGTAATACTTGATCATTATTGGTATAATGCAAAATACAGGCGTTTTCACCACCAGCAACTATCGAACCATACGCCAGACGCTGGCTGCCCTGGGTGGTGAATTGATGGTGTAATTCAGCAGCCAGTTGATATTCGTGCATGCCTACTTTGCAGACATTCATGGCCCGTTTGTGAGCCGTCACACTAATAGCACAAGCGGCTGCCATTTGAGCTACTTCAGCCTTTGATTTTAATAAGCGCATGGCATTAACTAACGGATCAAGGTCGGCTAGTTGAGTCGGACAAATTTTGCCTTGACGCGCCAATCTGCGCAACATAGAAAGGCTCTGTTGCACTAATTCACCCGTGCCTGCCCGGCTAAAGCTATAGACGACTTGGCTAGCGTCATCTAACAAATCTATGAGCTTATCGGCCAAACTTTCGTTACTGTAGGCCTGATCTATCATCAATACATCCGGCGCAGCATCCACCCCTATACGTCGACCATGCCAAATTTCTTGTAACTTGTTTTTACTAGCACAGAATATAGTGCTGGATGGACCATTCACTCCATTGACCAGCACTAAGGTCGCATTTGACTCTACCATGCCCGACAAGTAGTAAAAGCTACTGTCTTGTCGGTAATCGTGTTCTACGTCGCCATTGCGGATATGCACGGGGGCACACTGCACTATGACTACCGCCCCTTGAGGTAGGTTTTTCAATAAAGCGTGGCGTCGATTGTTGTATTCGGTGGTGGCGAGTTTAGTCATGATATCTGCCCTAAGGTCATTACGTTAGCATTTAGTTTTACTGCTGTGGCGCTTAGTGTAGTTGTTGTGGCACTTTCTGTGGTCCACTTTCAGCCAGTAAATTGAATTCTGCAAATACCATCATGGCGGCCAAACGAACATATTCAACTAGCTCTACGTAACTTATTTCTGCGCTATCTTCTGTTAGATCTTCATCTTCTGCATCAAAAGACACCTGAGCAATGTTGGCTAAGTCTTCCATGGAGTCAGTAATTTCACTCGATAGTTTTTGTTTACTATGATCAAAACCTAAGCCAAACCCACTTAAAAATCCAGTGCACCATGCCCCCAAGGATTCTGTTCTGCCTGCAAGCTCGGCATCATCCTCGGGCAGTAGGAGTTGCAGTCCAAAATTTGCTTCTGTTAATTGCTCTAATACCATATCGTAAAGCACCACCAGCTCAGCTTTGTCGTCATCATCTTCAATGGCCTGCACATCTAAATGAGCCACTACCATCGCTAACCAAGCCTCAGCATCAGCGCGCACACCCGCAGCCAACTGTCCTGTCAACAGACCATGCAATTCTGACGGAGTACCAAAAGCCCCCAATTCGACAAACATGTCTGCAAAATCATCAAATACATAGTTGAGTTGTGGTTTGGTATCAGTCATGGGTTTAGCTCAAGCAACAAATTAAGCATTTATTATACCTGAGCTGTAGCCATTCTCTAGAGCTTTTGGAGGACCTACTAGACAGTAGCGTTATTTACTATAAAATCTAGGGTAGATTACCTTATAAGTGGACCAGACATGTCGACTATCAGCGCCTTGGCACATCATGTAGACCAGTTGCTAACCCAACATCGCACTTTAGCGCTTGAGCACTCTCAATTGCAGCGCCGAGTGGTCGAGTTAGAACAACAAGTGCAGCAGCAACAAGCTGCTAGCAACTTAGATCAAGACACCCATGTGGAATCTAATCGAGCCCACCAGCAAACCCTAGAAGATGAGTTGAATGGTTTGATCAGCTTGTTTGAACAAACAACGGAAACCAAGCATGACTGACTTAGAAGCAGTGCAAGTGACCATTTTAGAACAAAACTACACGCTCACTTGTCCCACTGGTAAAGAAGCTAATTTGCGCCGAGCCGCAGAAACTTTAGACAAAACCCTGCAAAATATTAAAGCAAGTGGACGTGTCATGGGACTAGAGCGCATGGCTGTCATGGCAGCTCTCAATATGAGCGCTGAGTTAATAGATACTCAGATGCAATTGAAGACCTTAGAAACGGCTTTAGCCCAACTTGATAAAACCGTCACAGATACCCTAAATTAAGTTTTGAATGCACATTGTGGGTTCCCTTCTTAAAATCAGCAGCCTATAATGGCCGAAGACTCCCTGTGGTGCTCGACATTCGATAACGTCCTTGAGCCGATTCATATAATCAGGGTGCTTCTCGCATACGCTTTGTGCATGTCCACTTGTTGGAACGCCTTCCGCCTTTGCAGGAGCTCCCACCTTGAACCTTCGGGTTCAGGGCAACCATCGGAATCGCCACCTTGGGGAGTCTTTCACCACTTATCTTTTGCCCTTGTTGTGCAACAGTAAACACGTAAAAATCTGTAAAACCTTCAATCTGTGCCTATAACGAGCAAATAACTGTGGCACAATCACGGTCGAAGCGGTGCAGTCCTGCCCAAAATGAGGTTTTCAAGTTATGACAACGCGCATCTTATTAATCGAAGATGACCAAGAACTCAGTGAATTATTGAGCGAGTTTTTGGCTTTAGAGAATTTTGAAATAGACCAGGCCTTTGATGGTGAGCAAGGCCTCAACATGGCTTTAAATGGCCATTACGATGCCTTAGTGCTCGATATAATGATGCCTAAAATGAATGGCCTAGATCTTCTCAAGCAATTTCGCATTAATCATAAAACCCCAGTACTCATGCTGACTGCTCGCAGTGATGAGGTAGACCGCATCGTTGGCTTTGAGATGGGGGCTGATGACTACTTACCAAAACCCTGCAACCCACGGGAGATTGTTGCCCGTATTCGCGCCATATTAAGGCGTGTAGAAATGGATAAGGCAGGTATGCAGGCTAACAGTAGTCGCCAGATTGTGGTGCTAGAAGATGTTGAACTAAACCATAATACGCGCATGGTATCCAAGCAAGGCGAAGCCCTTGACCTGACGAGTACGGAATTTAATCTTTTAGCCAGTTTGCTTGAGAAAGCGGGGCAAGTGCTCAGTAAAGAAGAGCTAACAGAAACTGCATTGGGTAGGAAACTAGCACTCTACGACCGGAGTGTAGACATGCACATGAGTAACCTCAGACGCAAGTTAGGACCGTTTTTAACCGATGAACCGCGTATAAAAACGATTCGGGGCGTTGGTTACCAGTACGTCATCAATGATTAAGTGGCCACTCATATTCCGTAGTTTATATTGGAAAATATTTTTCTTTTTTTGGCTTACTCTTATTGCTGCCATCTTTTCTGTCGTGACTTTGTCAGAAGTTGTTTTTCAAGAACGTGACCAAGATCAATACCAACGGGTGGTGCGTCTAGGTATCCAGGCCGCGGATATTTATGAAACCAATGGCACCGCAGAGTTAACCGCTTGGTTACGTTATATTGACCAAGAGTTTGATGTAAAGGCGTTTATGTTAGATTCAAAACGGCGCCCTGTTAGCGTCGCTAATCTGCCCAAAAACTGGCTTCAGTTTGTTCTACCTCTGACTCAAAATAGGCTATCAGAACGCCACCTAAAGGGCTTTCAGCCCTACCGCATATCGAGTAGTACTAACCGCATTTACACTTTTGTGGCCCATCGTGATGAAAATGGCCCTTACCCCACTTGGTTAAAGCACTTACCCATGCTGCAGATCATTACAGCCTTGATTATTGTGGCTCTATTGACTGCCTTCGTGACTTGGCTGATCACCGACCCCTTGCGCAAGCTTAAACAAGCGACCGACTCATTTGCCCGGGGTAATCTAGACACCCGATTACCCAACTCAGAGACACCATGGCAGTTTTTGGTGGGTAGTAGAAAAGATGAAATTGGAGAAGTTGGACTGGCCTTTAACCGCATGGCAGAGCGTATCAGCTTATTAGTTAGTAATCAGCAGAGGCTATTTAGAGACATCTCTCATGAGTTAAGAACCCCTTTGGCTAGACAGCAAATCGCCCTCGAGTTATTGGCTCGCAAATTGCCTGACACAGAACACCAGTCTTTACAACGCATTGAACGTGAAATAGAACGCATGAACGCGTTAATTGATCAAGTGCTGACTTTGCTGCGTTTAGAACAAAATGGTCAAAGCCCTGATCAAGAAACCTACAATTTAAGTGCTCTACTTTTGAAACTCACTCAAGATGCTCAATTTGAAGCTCAATCAAAACATCAGATTCATTTTCAACAAGCTGCCCAGACCTTTCTCACCGGTCAGCCAGAATTGGTGTCTAGGGCTGTAGAAAACATATTACGCAACGCGATACGTTACACCCCCAACGATAGCCGCATCTTTTTAAAGGTGCAAATCCATGTTGATACAGTTGTGATTCGGATTGAGGACGAAGGTGAAGGCGTGCCAGAAGAGGCACTCAAGCACCTATTTGAACCCTTCTTCCGGGTAGAGGCCAGTCGCAACCAACAAAGCGGCGGTTATGGTGTCGGCATGGCGATTGCCGAACAAGCTATACGTGCTCAAGGTGGCAGTATCGAAGCTAGTAATCGAGCTGAGGGTGGCCTTAGAGTTGACATCATCCTACCCAGCGACCCAGCTTAAGAATAGCTAAATTTGGCTAAATTTATGGAAGGCAAGCTGCTAATATGACAGTGCTAGCAAGTTTGTAGTAAGTCCCCTGTATGTCGCTAGCATTGCCATTCATCGATTCACTAATGCTTGCTTTTAACCCACAGAAGCAACGCGGTGACGAGCCAAAGCTCCAGTTTAAGGTGCTAAAAATAGCTGATACGCTGGATTATGGGTCTCTTCATTAAAGGCATAACCCAATTCATCTAGATAGCCTTCAAACTTGGCTTTGTCTTCTGGGGTCACTTGCATGCCGACCAACACGCGACCATAGGCAGAACCATGGTTGCGATAGTGAAACATTGAAATATTCCACGGCTGGCCTAAGGTGTCTAAAAACTTGAGTAAGGCACCCGGGCGCTCTGGAAAGGTAAAACGATAAACGACTTCATGTTCAACAGCGGCATGCCCACCCACCATATAGCGGATATGCGTTTTAGCCATTTCATTGTCACTCAAATCCACAGCAGAGATGTTGGCACTTGAGAGTTCTTCAAGTAATGGCTCACGCCCACCTTCGCCTGATTTAAGTGTCACACCCACAAATACTTGGGCTTGGCTCTCATTGCTATACCGGTAGTTAAATTCAGTGATATTGCGATCACCTAAGGCTTTACAAAAACCTTTAAAACTACCCGCACGCTCTGGTATCTGTGCTGCAATAACAGCTTCGCGCCCTTCCCCTATCTCAGCCCGCTCGGCCACATGGCGCAGGCGATCAAAATTTAGGTTAGCGCCAGTTGAGACTGCAATAAGGGTTTGGTTTTTCGCCTGTTCCCGTTCAACATATTTCTTTAAACCAGCTACGGCACAAGCCCCTGAGGGCTCCGTCACCGCTCGTGTATCGTCATAGATGTCCTTAATGGCGGCACACAATTCGTCGGTGGTAACAGTAATCACTTCATCAACATACTGCTGGGCAAGTTCAAAGTTTAGCTTACCCACTTGAGCTACAGCAACTCCCTCAGCAAAGGTACCTACTTCAGGCAAGATCAGCCGTTCACCCGCATCTAGGGCGACTTTTAAACAACAAGCATCTTCGGGTTCTACCCCAATGATCTTAATATCTGGACGCAAGTACTTAATGTAAACAGACATACCTGCAATTAACCCACCTCCACCCACCGGCACAAATATGGCGTCAACATGGCCTTGAACCTGCCGCAATAATTCCACAGCCACAGTGCCTTGCCCTGCAATCACATGCTCATCATCAAAAGGATGGATATATACCAAGCCTTGGTCAGCCACTAAGGTTAATGAATACGCATAAGCTTGAGCAAATGAATCACCATGTAATATGACCTCAGCTCCTAAAGCTCTGACAGAACTCACCTTAATGTCTGGGGTAGTCTTAGGCATGACGATGGTGGCATTAATACCTAAGTACTTAGCCGACATGGCCACACCTTGGGCATGGTTACCCGCCGAAGCAGCCACTAAACCACTGGCCTGCTGCGCCTGACTTAACTGTGAAATGCAGTTATAGGCCCCTCGAATTTTGAAAGAGTAGATCGGCTGTAAGTCTTCTCGCTTAAACAGAATATTGTTGTCCATTCGTTTCGAAAGGCTGCGCGCCGGGCTCACAGGCGTTTCAACAGCCACATCATAAACATTGGCTGATAAAATTTTCTTAATATAACGATGGGGCATATTATTTTTCTCGTGCGGTAAAATATTTTCACAACGCATAGACCGTCTAACTCAGGTGATCATCTTAATGGTAGAAGCAACTAGCGTCTACATTGTGCGAGGTAAATTACTGTATAATCATGACATTAGTATCCAAATTGACCCTGTCCATGAATCAAAACGAGTTAAAGCAAGCGGTAGCCCAAGCCGCCATAGACCATATTGTGCCGCAACTTAAGCGCGAATCAATTGTTGGGGTCGGTACTGGATCGACTGCAAACTACTTTATTGATGCCCTGGCTGGTATCAAACACAGTTTTGATTCTGCAGTGGCAAGTTCTGAAGCCACCGCTGAGCGTCTAAAAAGTCACGGCATCAGTGTCCTAGAACTTAATGTTGTACCACACATGAGCTTTTATGTTGATGGTGCTGATGAAACCAACGAAAACCTGCATTTGATCAAAGGTGGTGGCGGGGCTTTAACGCGGGAAAAAATTGTTGCAGCCGTGGCAGAAACTTTTGTGTGCATTGCCGATGAGTCAAAACTAGTTGACATCTTGGGTGAGTTTCCACTGCCCGTAGAGGTGATCCCTATGGCACGCAGTTATGTGGCCCGCAAGTTAGTAGGTCTAGGTGGTGAACCTGAATGGCGGCAAGATTTTGTAACTGATAATGGCAACCTGATCCTAGACGTTTATGGTTTAGATATTGTTGACCCCAAAGGTCTCGAACAACAGATTAACCAACTGACAGGCGTAGTCACCAATGGATTATTTGCACAGCGTCCGGCAGATATTTTATTTTTAGGCACTACACAAGGCGTTAAAACACTGCATCGTTAAATCAATATACGACAGCTTATGGTGCCACTTACTTGTTTAAGCTTGCCTAAAGCGAGTTCTGAGCAACTGGCATCGACATCAATCACCACATAGCCCACTTTTTCATTCGTGTTCAAATACTGGCCAGAAATGTTAATACTATTTTCAGAAAACACATTGTTAATTTGCGACAATACACCCGGCATGTTGTCATGAATGTGTAATAACCGGTGGGTATTTTCATGACTGGGTAATGACACTTCTGGAAAGTTAACGGCAGAAAGTGAAGTGCCATTATCACAGTAGCGAATCAGTTTATCAGCAACTTCGACCCCTATATTGACTTGAGCTTCAACCGTTGAACCTCCAATGTGAGGCGTTAATATGACATTATCAAGACCCCTTAACGGAGAAAAGAACTCGTCTTTGTTAGAGCGAGGCTCCACAGGGAACACATCAATAGCGGCTCCAAGTAACTTGCCATTGTTGAGACAACTGGCCAAGGCTTCAATGTCGACGACCGTGCCACGAGAAGCGTTTATGATAATGGCTCCATCTTTCATTTGGGCAAACTGCTTAGGACCCATTAAACAATGAGTGGAAGGTGTTTCTGGCACGTGTAAAGTTACGATATCAGCTTCACCAAGGAGCTCTGCTAAGCTGCCACACGCATTGGCGTTGCCTAAACTCAACTTCGTAATTTGATCATAATATATGACTTCCATGCCCATCGATTCAGCCATGATCCCAAGTTGTGAGCCAATAGACCCATAACCAACAACACCCAACTTTTTACCACGTATTTCAAACGATTGATGGGCCGACTTAAGCCATTGACCTCGATGCGCCTTAGCATTTTTTTCTGGAATACCCCGCAGCAACAATACAGCCTCAGCAATGACTAACTCTGCCACGCTGCGAGTATTGCTATAGGGAGCATTGAACACAGGAATACCTAGTTCCAATGCAGCTGCTAGGTCGACTTGGTTAGTCCCTATACAAAAACAACCGATGGCCATTAGTTTTTGCGCTTGCTCTAATACCTGTCGAGTTAATTGAGTGCGTGATCGAATGCCGACAAAATGAGCATCTTTTAATACTTCAACCAGCTCACTTTCTGGCAAGGCGGTGGTGTAAAAATGAATGTTATCAAAACCGTCGGACTGCAAAGCTTGCACTGCGGATTGATGCACACCCTCTAATAAAACAATTTTAATATTTTGTTTTTTTAAGGAAATCTGTTGCACTGGGGTCAAGGGGATGCCTTTCGAATGGATGGAGGTATGAATCTAAAGGCGACCATTATATTACCATATGCGACGCATTAGTAGTCTTGTAGGTATAAAAAAGCCCCTAAACCTTTCGGGTTTAAGGGCTTTCGTCAAAGTCTGAAGTGTTTCAGACCCACTGAGACTAAATCAGCCTAATTAGGCTTCCATATCTTTCATAGACAGCTTAATGCGTCCACGTGCATCCACATCTAGAACCTTAACTTTGACTGTTTGGCCTTCTTCTAGGTAGTCAGTGACTTTCTCAACACGCTCACTTGAGATTTGAGAAATGTGTAACAAACCGTCTTTGCCAGGCAAAATGTTAATAAAGGCACCAAAGTCTACGATGCGTTCCACTTTACCTTCGTAGATGGCACCGACTTCGGCTTCTGCAGTAATCTCAAGAATTTTAGCTTCAGCTAATTCTGCAGCAGCTTTGTCATCAGCGTATACACGCACAGTTCCATCGTCTTCAATATCAATAGATGCGCCTGTCTCTTCACACAAACCACGAATAGTAGCGCCGCCTTTACCAATCACATCACGGATCTTATCTTGGTCGATCTTGATGGTTTTCATGGTGGGGGCATTGTCATTCAATTCGGTGCGAGGAACCGCAATAACCTTGTTCATTTCGTCCAAGATATGGATACGTGCTTCATGAGCTTGCTCAAGAGCCATTTCCATAATCTCTTCGGTGATGCCTTGGATCTTGATATCCATTTGCAAAGCGGTGATACCAGCTGCAGAACCTGCTACTTTAAAGTCCATGTCACCTAAGTGATCTTCATCACCTAAGATATCTGTTAATACAGCAAAGCCAGCATCTTCTTTAATCAAACCCATAGCAATACCAGCCACAGGAGCTTTGATTGGCACGCCTGCGTCCATCAATGCTAAGGAAGCACCGCATACAGAGGCCATAGAACTAGAGCCATTAGATTCAGTAATCTCTGAAACCACACGAATGGTGTAAGGGAATTCTTCTTGGCTTGGCAACATGGCTTGAATACCACGACGAGCCAAACGACCATGTCCAATCTCACGTCGGCCAGGACCCATAAAACGGCCTGTTTCACCTACAGAATAACTAGGGAAGTTGTAGTGCAACATAAACGGATCTTTACGAGAACCTTCTAAGGCGTCGATGATCTGCTGATCTCTGCTCGTACCCAAGGTAGCCACTACGATAGACTGAGTTTCACCACGAGTGAACAATGAAGATCCGTGCGCCTTAGCTAATGTACCAATTTCTACGTTAATACCACGCACTGTTTTATTGTCGCGGCCATCAATACGTGGTTCACCTGCCACTACGCGTGAACGAACGGTGTGCTTTTCTAACTTACTCACCATACTTAATACGTCAGACTTTGAAGGTGACCCTTCATTATCACTGCATAGGGCTGCAACGGCTTGTGCCTTAACTTCACCTAAGCGGGTATAACGATCCATTTTATCGCTGATTTGGTAAGCTTCACCAACAGCATCGCCAACAGCCGCAGTTACTGAGGCCTTAAGGGAAGCGTCTTCTTGTTCAGCAACCCAATCCCAAGTTGGCTTCGCAGCTTGTGATGCAAATTCGCTAATGGCCGTAACCACAGCTTGCATTTCATCATGGGCAAACAACACCGCACCTAGCATCACGTCTTCACTGAGTTCTTTGGCTTCTGATTCAACCATCAACACGGCGTCAGCAGTACCAGCAACAACCATATCCAAATCTGATGTGGCTTGAGCTTCAAAACTTGGGTTAAGTTGGTAACCCGCATCTTCAGAATATGAAACACGCGCTGCACCAATTGGACCCGCAAAAGGAATGCCCGAGATGGCTAAAGCTGCTGAAGTGCCGATTAAGGCAGCAATATCTGTGTCGTTTTGCTTATCAGCAGAGACAACGGTACAAATAACCTGTACTTCGTTCATGAATCCCTTAGGGAACAAAGGTCGAATCGGACGGTCGATCAAGCGACTGGTTAAAGTCTCTTTTTCAGATGGACGCGCTTCACGCTTAAAGAAACCACCAGGGATTTTACCCACAGCATAGGTTTTTTCTTGGTAATGCACAGAAAGGGGGAAGAAACCCTGATCAGGCTTTGCTGTTTTAGCACCGACAACGGCCACTAAAACTTGGATTGCATCATCGATGGTGACCAGCACCGCGCCAGAGGCTTGACGCGCAATCCGACCTGTTTCTAGGGTTACAGATTGCTGACCGTATTGAAATGTTTTGGTAATGATAGACATATATCTCTCCATAAAATAAAGAATCTGTAAGCAACTGAGCGATCTAATCCACCAGTACACTTATTAACTCGGTTTAGGTTTCAGCTTAACCTTTGCTTTATCACCAAGCGAATAAGAGTACGGGCCGACCCTCTCTTATTGTTTACAGTCAAAACCACAAAGGCTAAGTAACCACATGGTCACCTAGCCTCTATGCTGCCATGGGAACAAGTTGCCCAGGCATTTTAAATTGAAAATTAAAGTAGATGACTAGCGTTAAACCAAAAGAGGCCTAAAAGACACCGCTTGTATCAAGCTAATGTAGACTTTTACTCCGTCTTAAGGGCACAACATTAGGCACGCCACCTTAAAGTCAATTTTTAGCGGCGCAGGCCTAGACGACCAATAAGCGTAGCATAACGCACAGCGTCTTTACGATTCAGGTAGTCTAATAACTTACGACGCTGGTTCACCATACGGATCAAACCACGACGGGAGTGGTGATCATGATGATGCTCTTTAAAGTGACTTTGTAGTGCCAGAATATTCGAAGTTAATAATGCAACCTGAACTTCTGGTGAACCTGTGTCGCCTTCGGCAGTTTGGTAATCTGCTACAACAGCAGCTTTTTCAACGGCAGTTAATGCCATGGTAATTCTCCAATAATTAATATGCCCACTAGCTTCGTGATTGAGAGCTAAGGGTTAGTTAACGTTCACACCGTGCATATTTACAGCGGAACTCAAATGAAGGCCTAAGTGCTCATTAAGCGTTTAGCTTTTAAGCGACCTTCTGGTTGCACTTCAGCTAAACCAATAAAGGCAGTCGCATCAGACGCAAGCGAGTTGTACACTCGCACCACATCAAAGGGGGCGTATTCAGTGGCATGGTCTATAACCTTACCTTGCTGCAACGCCTCAATTTCATGGGCGGGTAATTGTACAGCATTTAATGATAAAACGGCAGTATCTGCTGGTATTAATAGTTGATCTAGCTTTGAAAAAGCGGGAGTGATGTCGGGCCACTGGCCTGCTTCGACTACTTGACCCTGAGTAGCCTCATCAATAATGCCTTGTAAATCCTCTAAAGTAACCATCTGCTCAGCCACAAAAGGGCCCGCCTGCAGGCGCCTTAATTGCGCCACGTGAGCACCACAATCCAGCGCCAGTCCCAAATCTTCCACAATACTGCGTATATAAGTGCCTTTAGTGCAGCTGATGTCCATTCGAACTTGGCTATACTTAAAGCTCAGCAGTTCTAGGTTATGAATGGTTACTTGCCGAGGCTTAACGGCCACCGTTTTACCTGCCCTGGCTAGCTTATACAAAGGCTGGCCTTGGTGTTTAAGCGCAGAAAACATGGAAGGGACTTGACTAATAAGACCACGAAACTGGGGTAGTTGGGCTTCAACGTCTGTCACAGTAATATGCTCACAGGGCTTAGTTTCCACCACCTTGCCATCAGCATCACTGGAATCAGTGCGCACACCCAGTTGCGCAGTCGTCTGGTAACGCTTATCAGCATCCAATAGAAACTGACTAAACTTGGTGGCTTCACCTAAACAAATAGGCAAAAGCCCTGTAGCTAGGGGGTCTAAAGAACCTGTATGACCCGCTTTACGGGCCCCAAACATGCGTTTAACCCGCTGCAGAGCATGATTTGAACTCATGCCTGTAGGCTTGTCTAAAATAAGGATACCGTTGATTAAACGACCTTTAGGCTGACGTGCCATTAGGACTTATTCGACATTAGAGCCCTGTTCTGGGTCTGACGCCCGAGCCTGGTCAATCAAGTTGCTTAGATAATTACCCCGAGACAAGCTATCGTCAAAATGAAAGCGCAAAGTTGGTACAATGCGTAACTTCATGCGTTGCCCGAGTTGGCTACGCAAAAAACCAGAGGCATTGTTAAGCGCCTTCACTGACTCAGTAATCTCTTGCTGATCTTCGCCACCATTTAAAACCGTCACAAACACCTTAGCGTGAGAAAGATCACGGGATACTTCTACAGCACTCACTGTGGCCATGCCCACGCGAGGGTCTTTCACCTCACGCTGGATTAAGGCCGCTAGCTCTCGCTGAATTTGGTCTGCCACACGCTGGGTGCGGCTATATTCTTGTGCCATGATCAGCCCTTACAAGCTACGCTCAATTTCAATAGTGTCAAAGACTTCGATCTGGTCTCCCACACGCACATCGTTGTAGCTCTTCACTCCAATGCCACACTCAATACCGTTACGAACATCCGTAACTGCATCTTTGTGACGGCGCAAGGACTCCAACTCACCTTGATAGATAACCACATTATCTCTTAGTACACGAATAGGCTTACTACGATGAACAGTGCCTTCAGTCACCATACATCCCGCAATTTGGCCTAACTTAGGCGAACGGAACACTTCACGCACTTCAGCTATACCCACGATAGATTCACGTAATTCAGGTGCCAGCATACCCGATAGCGCGGCTTTAACATCGTTAATAATGTCGTAAATAACACTGTAGTAACGCAGATCAATGCCTTCTTTTTCAATCAAAGCCTTGGCAGGTGTGTCGGCGCGCACATTAAAACCAAAGATCACTGCATTGGATGCGACGGCAAGGTTAACATCAGACTCAGCGATACCACCCACACCACTAGAGACAACTTGCACCTTCACTTCTTCTGTCCCAATATCCATGAGGGAACTGGTTAAAGCTTCCAAAGAGCCACGCACGTCTGTCTTCAGTACAACATTTAAAACAGAGGCTTGGTTTTTACCCATGTTCTCAAACATAGCATCTAATTTAGAGGCTTGCTGACGGGCTAGTTTCACATCACGGTATTTGCCTTGACGAAATAAAGCCACTTCGCGGGCTTTCTTTTCATCAGCCACTACTGCAAAATCTTCACCCGAATCCGGAGTACCACCCAAACCTAGAATTTCTACAGGGATAGAAGGACCCGCAGTCGTAATTGGCTTGCCATTTTCATCCAACATGGCCCGTACACGACCGAACTGTTGTCCTGCCAGCACAATATCACCTTTCTTTAAGGTGCCATTTTGAATCAATATAGTGGCTACAGAACCACGGCCTTTATCAAGGCGGGCTTCCACGACAACACCCTTGGCTGGAGCTTCTGGCACAGCCGTAAGCTCTAACACTTCCGCTTCAAGTAAAACCGCATCAAGCAAGGCTTCAATGCCCTCACCTGTCTTGGCTGAAACTGGAATAAACTGAGTTTCACCGCCCCAATCTTCTGGCACTACTTCACGGCTAGATAACTCGGTCTTTACCCGATCAGGATCTGCACCTTCTTTGTCCATTTTATTAATGGCTACAATCAAGGGCACTCCTGCTGCTTTGGCATGCTGCACCGCTTCTTCTGTTTGAGGCATCACACCATCGTCTGCTGCAACCACTAGGATCACGATATCTGTTGCCTTAGCACCACGGGCGCGCATCGCTGTAAACGCTGCGTGTCCGGGCGTATCTAGGAAGGTCACCATACCTTTGTCAGTTTTAACGTGGTAAGCACCAATGTGCTGAGTAATACCACCCGATTCACCAGAAGCCACTTTGGTGGAACGTATAGAGTCCAAAAGCGAAGTTTTACCATGGTCAACGTGGCCCATTACCGTCACTACGGGAGCGCGGGTAATCTCATTACCTTCGTAATTAATGCTTTCAACGACCTCTGTTTCAATAGCATCGTCCATCACCAACTTCACTGTATGACCCATTTCTTCAACCACGATGGTTGCTGTATCTTGGTCAATGACTTGGTTGATGGTTGCCATGGCACCCATGTTAAACATCACTTTAATCACTTCAGCAGCCTTCACTTTCATACGCTGAGCTAGATCAGCTACAGTGATTGACTCGGGTAAATTGACTTCATAAACGACCTTCTCAGTAGGCACTGCAAAAGCATGCTCACCATTACCAGCGCGTTTAGGCGCTGCTAACTTACCTTTGCTGCGTGAGGCTTTACCTCGACTGCGGTCATCACGCCCACTAATAGTGCGACCCTTGCCTTTGCCCTTGCCTGCAGGGGCACCACCACGGGGCTTATCTGGGGAAGTAAACGTCTTTTGATGAGCCGGTTTTTTCTTAGCATCTTCAGTCGCCTTTTGACGGGCCACCTCAGCATCTGCTGCCACTTTTGCTGCTACAGCATCTGCGTCTGATTTAGCTTTGTCTGCATCATCTGCAGTATCTATGACTGCAGCATTGGTGTCAGCACTCGTTACAGCTTCAGCCACCTCAGTCACTTTGACTGCGGCAGCTTCTGTAGCCAACTTCGCATCAGCGTCTGCCTTTACTTGAGCCACTTCACCTGCTTTACGGGCTGCTAGCTCCACTTTTTCTGCTTCGATCACAGCCGCCTGATCGTCTTCTTCAGACTTAACATAGGTGCGCTTTTTACGCACTTCAACGTTAACCGTGCGCTTTCCTGCCGCACCTGCAACTTTCAGAGTACTGGTGGTCTTGCGCCGCAGTGTAATTTTCTTTGGCCCATCAGCATTATCACCTTCTCCCCCATGGGCTTTTTGCAAGTGAGATAAAAGTGACTTACGTTCTTCATCTGATACTGCATCGGTTGCTGCACGGCGAGTAAGGCCCGCTTCTTCCATTTGGTTGAGTAATCGCTCAACTGGGACACCTACCTTCTCGGCTAGGGTGTTGACAGTTTGGTCTGTCATAATCATATTCTCCTGTCGGTCGGGCTATGGCTTAAACAAACCAAGGGGCGCGGGCCGTCATAATTAATTCTGCAGCTTTCTCGTCACTCAAACCTTCAATATCTGAGATCTCATCAACAGCTTGCTCGGCCAAATCTTCCATGGTAATAATGCCACGACTTGCCAATACAAATGCAAGGTGAGTATCCATACCTTCCATGTCTAGCAAATCTTGAGCAGGCTCAGAGTTGTCTAACTGTTCTTCTGCTGCGAGCGCTTGGTTAAGTAACTTATCTTTTGCACGCGTACGGAGCTCTTCAACAATGTCTTCGTCTAATCCATCAATCGCCAACATTTCGTCTAGGGGTACGTAGGCAATTTCTTCGAGGCTAGCAAAGCCTTCCTCTACCAACATTTCAGCAAAGTCTTCATCAATGTCTAACGCATCAACAAAAGTCTGAACCACACCACCCACTTCATCTTGTTGCTTGGCAGCAGCATCTTCTTCAGACATCACATTAATGGTCCAACCTGTCAACTCCGAGGCTAGACGCACATTTTGCCCATTGCGACCAATGGCCATAGCTAAGTTTTCGTCACTTACAGCAACGTCCATCGCATGGCGATCTTCATCAACAACAATAGAACTCACTTCTGCAGGTGCCATGGCGTTAATGACTAACTGAGCCGGATTATCATCCCACAGGACAATGTCTACGCGCTCATTGTTTAACTCACCTGTCACCGCTTGCACACGTGAACCACGCATACCAACACAAGCACCAATTGGATCGATGCGGCCATCGTTAGTCTTCACTGCAATTTTAGCACGGGATCCCGGATCACGCGCAGCTGCTCGAACTTCAATCACCTCTTCAGAAATCTCCGGCACTTCAATTTTAAACAGCTCAATTAACATTTGTGGGTCTGTGCGGCTTAAGAACAGCTGCGGGCCTCTACTCTCCGTACGTACTTCGGACAACAAAGCCCTCACACGATCACCCATACGGAATGTTTCTCGACCAATCAATTGGTCTCTTGCCATGAGGGCTTCAGCATTATTTCCCAGATCCACAATCACGTTGTCGCGTGTGACTTTCTTAACGCTACCACTAATGATTTGGCCAATACGGCCACGGTACAATTCCACAACCTTGGCCCGCTCTGCCTCACGAACCTTTTGCACGATCACTTGCTTAGCAGTTTGCGCTGCAATACGGCCAAACACTTCGGTGGGCAATTCTTCTTGCACAAGGTCACCCAGCACAAGGCTAGGGTTAGTCACTTGAGCATCTTCAAGAATTAATTCAGCTTCTGGGTTGGTGTATACCTCATCGGTAACTACTGTCCAACAACGCGTGGTAGTTGCTTCCCCAGTTTTGCGGTCGATGGCGACTCTAATATCGCTTTCGTCGTTAATATGCTTGCGTGTTGCAGTGGCCAAAGCTAACTCTATCGCTTCAAAGATAACGTCTTTTGGCACGTCCTTTTCATTTGAAACAGCTTCTGCTACTAACAGAATTTCCTTATTATTCATTTCAAGCTCTCACTTAATTTGGGCTTATAAAACCGAGCTTAAAAGCGCGGTACAATATTGGCTTTTTCAATGCTGTCAAAAGGCAACAAATATTCTTCATCATCAACCTGCAAAACCACGTCATCACCTTCAATGCCGCTTAGCAAACCAGTAAAGCGACGACGGCCATCAAACGCCAGACGCAACTTCAAACTCAGCTTCTCACCAATGCTTGCTTGATACTGCAACAAACTAAACAAGGGGCGATCCAGCCCTGGTGATGAAACTTCGAGGGTATACTCTCCCGTTATCGGATCTTCAACATCCATGACGGCGGCCACTTGCCGACTCACATCTGCACACTGCTCCACACCGATACCCTTGGCATGATCTATGTATACGCGCAAAGTGGTGTGCCGTCCCTGAGAGATATATTCAATACCCCAAAGTTCACACCCGCAAGCTGCCACTGCTGGCGCTACTAATGCTTCAATTTGTGCCGCTGCACCTGCCATTTCAACATCCTAAAACGCAAAAAGCCCCTAAATAGGGGCTTTTTGTTGACTATATGTATCCAGTCTCATCATTGCTTTAACTACGCAAGTACGAACCCCTGAATTAATTCTTGATGGCTTCCGCCAAAGGTCAATGTAATAAAACATCCACCTAAAATTGGTAGCGGGGGCAGGATTTGAACCTACGACCTTCGGGTTATGAGCCCGACGAGCTACCATGCTGCTCCACCCCGCATCAAAGAGCGCACATAATAGCCATATAATCCTTACACGTCAAACACTTATTGCAACTAAATGGCAAAAGGCCAATTTTAATCTTGGGCCTTACCAACTGCCTGTATTAGGCATTGATAACCATGGCTCCATGGGCGCCAAATGCTCACCCTCTTGCAATAATTCAATCGACACATTGTCTGGGGATTTTACAAAAGCCATGTGCCCATCTCGGGGAGGTCTATTGATCACCACACCGGCATCCATCAAAGTTTGGCAAAGTCCATAAATATCATCCACTCGATAAGCCAAATGCCCCCAGCTTCTGCCGGTGGTCAAGGTTTCATCATCGTCCCAGTTATGGGTGAGTTCCAACAGCGGAGCCTTAGTATCTTGAGCACCCAGTGCATCGAATGGGGCCGCTAAAAATACTAAAGTGAAGCGCCCTGACTCATAGTCGGTTCGTTTAACTTCAACCAGGCCCAGTTGATTACACCAAAAATCTAGAGAGGCCTTTAAATCCGATACTCTGATCATGGTATGTAGATAACGCATAGTGAATTCCTTAATAACAAAAATTTAACTTATTAAAAGCCATACATCGATTAATATGAACAAATTAAGCTTGGGTTTTGACAGCTGTTACGCCGGTTTCAGTTCGCCACAGCAGCCCATCTTTCTTCAGGCTAACGTGCAAGGTTGCATCTTTGGTTCCATTCTCATAATCAGCAAACATATGCTGCACTATGATGTCATCACTTTCGAAGATGCAACGGCGATTGCGAATGGTAGAAAAACCCATAATCGCACTCATCTGCTCAGCAGAAGTGTCGCCTTTTTTGCTCACTCTTCCCGTTGAATGCCAAGTCATCTGAAAATCTTCATGATGCAGATCTAAGTAGGCCTGACCGTCCCTATTGGCCCAAGCAGCGGTCATTTTATCGTATAAACTCATTATCTCTCCTCACACCCCAGTGTGCCTATTACCATTGAAACTATTTGATCAAGAACTCTGTGTACCCTGCTTATTTATGATTTCAAGGGCTCACTTTTTGGACCTGCGGTAACCCAGGCCTGCTCATCAATATCAGCCAGCCATGCAGCAGTGGAACTACCAAAAATATGTTTCTTAGGCACAATTTGATGATGCTGTTCTAAAAAACCAGCGCGAATATTAAACATGGTTTTTTCTAGATCAGTAGCATAAAGCTGAGTACCACAATCGCCACAAAAAGCTTGAATTCTTTTATTACCACTATCAGCCACTTTGACATATTCTTTGGCCTCACCTTTAATCTCTACATTTTCTGCACTCGCAACAGCCACAGCCCTAAAAGGAGCACCACTGAATATTTGGCAATCTTTGCAGTGGCAGGCCATCATCATATTTTCAGACACTTCAGCCTTTAAGGATATTTTTCCACAATAACATTGCCCGTTTACCTTCATCTTTAAAACCCCATTTGACTGACTAGTTAGGCGCTCAATGCTGACACTTTCCCTAAGGGAGTGCAACTCTTTGGAAGCATATCCCAATCGATTCCCTCGATGCAGCTAAACCCCAAGCAACACTCAACAATACTCCAAAAAATAAACGCCCAGGCATAAAAAAGCCCCTTATAGCGGGGCTTTTAGGACATCTACGATTGGTAATAGATGTTAATTTGGTACCGGCGGCCGGAGTTGAACCGGCACGAGCATAGCTCACCACCCCCTCAAGGTGGCGTGTCTACCAATTCCACCACGTCGGCATAACCCTTTACTCTGTTACTGGCACATCGCTGTCAGTAGGCACCAATGCTTCTTCAAAATTAGGAAGCGTTTGTTGCTCTACTTGCTCAACGATGGGAATGCCCGCATCAGAAATACTGCTAGCTTGTTGCTTGGCGTAGAAAGCCAAAGCAAAACTGGTCACAAATAAACCAGCCGCTATAATCGCCGTAGTCCGGCTCAGAAAGTTTCCTGAACCGCTACTGCCAAAAACGGTTTGTGAAGCACCGCCACCCCCAAAAGAGGCCCCAGCATCGGCACCTTTGCCTTGCTGAATCATAATAAAGCCAATTAAGGCTACGGCTAACAACACATGTACAATTAGAATTGCTACTTCCATTAAATTTCTCGCTTTACACTTATTGCGCTTAATACGCGCTAATCTATTTCGCCGCCCGACCAATGGCCAAAAAAGAATCGGCTTGTAAGGATGCGCCGCCAACTAGGCCGCCATCAATGTCTGCTTGAGCAAATAGCTCTTCAGCACTGGCCGCAGTCACACTGCCACCATATAAAATCTTTAATCCGCGAGCCTGCTCTGGCGCCACATCCGCTATATGATCACGGATGGCTCGATGCACTTCCTGCGCTTGCATCGGACTCGCAGTTAACCCAGTGCCTATGGCCCACACTGGCTCATAAGCGATTACAGCATGGGCGAAGCTAGCCCCACCCGCGGCATCTATAACGGCCTGAATTTGACCTTTCACCACACTTAAAGTCCGTCCCTGTTCACGCTGCTCTAAGGTTTCACCCACACATAATATCGGCGTTAACAGCATCGCCTGGGTAGCCACATATTTGGCTGCCACTTGACTATCGTCTTCTGCAAACAAAGCACGTCGCTCTGAATGCCCTACCAGAACGTAGCTGACATCAAACTCTTTAGCCATGACTAAAGACACTTCTCCAGTATAAGCACCTTTGTCTTGGGCACAAATGTTTTGTACGCCAATACGAATACCTGTACCCATCAATTCGGCTTGGGCTTGTGCCAGGTATGGAAATGGAGGAAACACCACCAGCTCTGCATTAGAGACTGATGCCACATTGTCTTTTAGGCCACTTAATAACTCAGTTACAGCGCTTTTGCTGGCATTCATTTTCCAGTTGCCTGCAACGATCATGTAAGCCATTACCTTAACCTTCTGTTGACACAAGCCAACGGTATTCAATTTAAGCGCGCAATAATACTGAAATTAGGGCCTCTAAACAAGGCATTAAGTGTTTTTAGCCTGCATTTAACCAGTTATTGGTAGCCCATTAGTTTAAGAGATGACTTGATTTACATCGTGAGCTAACTCTTGTGCGTACTGGCTCACCAAATCGGCATCTTCACCTTCTACCATCACTCTCACCAAAGGCTCAGTGCCAGAGGGCCGAAGTAATACCCGTCCGCGGCCTCCCATGCGTTTTTCCATGGCTTCGACCATCCCATCTAAAGCCGGGTATTCTGACAAATTCACTCGGCTACCAAAGCGCAGGTTAACCATTTTCTGTGGCATCTTTTGCATTTGACTCTTGAGTTCATATAACGATTTGCGACTCGATTGGATGGCTTGTAAAACCTGCAATGCCGCTACAATGCCGTCGCCTGTGGTAGTGAGGTTTCTACAAATTAAATGGCCTGAAGATTCGCCACCAAGGAGCCAGCCCTTGTCTCTTAGCTCCTGCATTACATATCGATCCCCTACTTGGGCACGGGAAAAATCAATACCCAAGTCTTTGAGGCCAAGTTCCATGCCTAAGTTGCTCATTTGTGTACCAACAACCCCACCTTCAAGCAAACCATTACGCTTTAAATGAGCGGCGATAATGAACATCAGTTCGTCACCATCAACCTCATCACCCGTATGATCCACCATAATCAAACGATCACCATCGCCATCTAAGGCAATGCCTATATCTGCTTCTTGCAAGCGTACAACTTTACGCAACATGGCGATGGACGTAGAGCCACAGTCTTGGTTGATGTTGAACCCATCCGGGTCAATACCTACGCTAGTGACATCAGCACCGAGTTCGTGTAACACGTTAGGCGCAATGTGGTAGGTCGCACCATGGGCACAGTCGAGTACGATTTTCATCCCCTTTAAGCTGGTATGGTGGCTCACGGTGCCTTTACAAAATTCAATATAGCGACCAGCAGCGTCAGAGATGCGCTGCGCTCGGCCTAGATTTTCTGGAGCCACACACACCATGGTTTCTTGTAGTTTATCTTCAATAGCAGCTTCTATTTCGTTAGACAGTTTTACGCCTTGGGCCGAAAAAAACTTAATACCATTGTCTTGATAACCATTGTGTGAGGCGCTGATCACGATGCCAGCTTCGGCGTGAAAAGTACGCGTTAGGTAGGCCACGGCCGGAGTGGGCATGGGTCCCAATAACAGCACATCTGCGCCTGCCGCCGATAAGCCCGCTTGCAACGCAGACTCAAACATATACCCAGACACGCGAGTGTCTTTGCCAATTAAAACTTTACTGCGGCCTTGTTCAGAAAATACCTTTCCAACGGCCCAGCCTAATTTGAGCATAAAGTCGGGGGTGATGGGGTATTCACCACAGCGGCCACGAATACCATCTGTTCCAAAGTACTTCATACCTAACTCCTTTCTATCGCCTTCCGTGGTTTAGATTTGATCACTGACCATGACCGCATGTGCCATGTGCAGCGCATCAACCGTAGGCCCAACATCATGCACTCGCACGATCTGCGCACCGCGTTCATAGGCCATCACAGCAACAGACAAGCCACCATACAAACGTTCATCCATGGGTCGATTCAAGACATGTCCAATCATGCTTTTACGTGACATGCCTACCAATACTGGCAGACCTTTATTGACTAATTTGCTAAGCTGTTTTAGTAATTGTAGATTATGGACTAAGGTTTTACCAAAGCCAAATCCTGGATCAATGAGTATTCGCTCTGCTGGGATGCCTGCATGCTCACACTGGGCAACACGCTCATCAAAATAGGCACTAATATCCTCAACTACAGAATCATAAACAGGGTTGTTTTGCATGGTCTTAGGGTCACCCTGCATATGCATGAGGCATACGGGCAACTGTGTATCAGAGGCAGCCTGCAAGGCACCTTTACGCCCTAGAGCCCGCACATCATTAATCAACCCAGCACCGGCTCTAGCCGCAGCCACCATAACCTCAGGTGTACTAGTATCCACTGAAATTACGACATCTAAGGAAGCTCGAATGGCTTCAATCACTGGAATAACACGATCGAGTTCTTGTTGAGCAGAGACTGCATCTGCACCTGGGCGGGTTGATTCGCCTCCGATGTCAAGAAAACTGGCACCCTCTGCCACCATCGCCCGCGCCCGCTCCATAGCGGTATCTAGGCACACACATTGATTAGCAAATAAGCTGCCACCATCAGAAAAAGAATCGGGAGTGACATTTAACACTCCCATAACATGTGGCTCTGACAAGTTAAGCCGCTGGTCACCAAACAACATCTTAGCTTGGCGCTTCGTCTGCACCTGGCACATCACTGTTGTCTGCGTCTAGATCAGATTCAGCAACAGTGGCCTGGTCATCCGCTGAGGCGGCACTAGCATTACCATCAATGTCTGAACCGCTACTATTACGATCCTGATCGTCCCAACCTTCTGGCGCAGACACATCTTCACGAGCTAACAATTGATCCAACTGACCTGAGTCAATGGTTTCATACTTCATCAAGGCATTCGCCATAGCATCTAGGATGTCGCGATTGTCATGTAAAATAACATTGGCACGCTCGTAACAAGTATCAATAATTTCTTTTATTTCGCTATCAATAACTGCTGTTGTTTCATCAGAGAAACCTTTGGCGCCCTGGCCTTGTGCTCCACTAAACGGATCAGCGTCTTCTGATTCATAAAGCAGTGGACCTAATTTTTCTGACAGGCCCCACTTAGTCACCATGTTACGCGCCAGTTGTGTCGCACGCTGAATATCGTTGGAAGCTCCAGTAGTCACGCCCTCTTTACCTAAGGTCATTTCTTCAGCAATACGACCACCATACAAACTACAAATTTGACTCAAAATACCTTGGCGAGACAAGCTATAGCGATCTTCCTCAGGCAAGAACATGGTCACGCCTAAAGCTCGACCACGAGGAATAATAGTCACCTTATAAACGGGATCGTGATCTGGCACCAAACGTCCAACAATGGCATGGCCCGCTTCATGATAAGCCGTGTTGAGCTTTTCTTTAGGCTGCATGACCATAGATTTGCGCTCAGCCCCCATCATGATTTTATCTTTAGCCTTTTCTAACTCATCCATGCCCACGGTGCGCTTATTTAAACGCGCCGTAAACAAAGCAGCCTCGTTCACTAGGTTAGCTAGATCGGCACCCGAAAAACCTGGCGTTCCACGCGCGATTAACTTGGCTTTCACGCTATCACCTAGAGGTACTTTTTTGAGGTGCACATTAAGAATCTGTTCGCGCCCACGAATGTCTGGTAAAGGCACGTAAACCTGACGGTCAAAACGACCAGGACGCAATAACGCTTTGTCTAATACGTCTGGGCGGTTAGTTGCCGCGATCACAATAATTCCTTCGTTACCTTCAAAACCATCCATTTCTACTAATAACTGGTTGAGGGTTTGTTCACGTTCATCATTACCACCGCCCATGCCAGCGCCACGATGGCGACCCACAGCATCGATCTCGTCAATAAAGATAATGCATGGCGCTTGTTTTTTGGCTTGCTCAAACATATCACGCACACGGGATGCACCCACACCCACAAACATTTCAACAAAATCAGAACCAGAAATACTAAAGAAAGGCACCTTAGCTTCACCCGCTATGGCTTTAGCCAACAAGGTCTTACCTGTGCCTGGCGCACCCGACATGAGCACACCCCTTGGTATATGACCCCCCAAGCGTTGAAACTTGCCGGGGTCACGCAAAAATTCCACCAATTCCTGCACGTCTTCTTTGGCTTCTTCAACCCCTGCAACATCAGCAAAAGTAGTTTTAATTTGATCTTCGCTCATTAAGCGGGCTTTACTCTTACCAAAGGACATGGGACCACCCTTGCCTCCCGCGCCACCTTGCATTTGGCGCATGAAGAACATGAACACCACAATAATAATTAGAATAGGAGCACTCGCAACCAAAAGTTGCATCCAGATGCTCTGTTGCTCTGGCTGTTTACCTACAATTTCCACCTCATGGGTTAGCAGATCATCCACTAACTTAGGGTCTGACAAGGCTGGCCGCACCACTTCAAAGCTAGTGCCATCACCAAATTTGCCGTTGATCATAATACCATCAACTTCTACGTTTCGAACTTGATCACGCTGTACCGCCTGTACAAATTCTGAATAGCTCACGCGATTGGGAGCAGCTTCTTGGCTAAAGTTATTAAACACCGTTAACAGCACCGCTGCGATGATGAGCCATAAAACCAAATTCTTTGTCATGTTGTTCAAGTGCTAGACTCCTAATCCTCTGTTCGAGGGTGACTTGGGTATGCAGGAATGCAAACGAGGTTTACTGTCCCTTAAAACCGGTTGCCAATTGATAAACTTCTCGCGAACGTCCACGAGAAGCATCGGGTTTACGTGACCGCACGGCAGTAAAACTAGTGCGGGTGTCTTTTAATAAATCATCAAAACCTTCACCATGAAACACCTTAGCTACAAAGGAGCCTCCAGGCTTCAAAACACTGCGGGCCATATCCAGGGCCAGCTCAACCAAATACATAGATTTTGGTTGATCAATAGCAGGGTTACCACTCATATTGGGGGCCATATCAGAAATTACAAGGTCTGCTTTTTCACCACCTAATGCCGCTACGATCTGGTCATAAACAGCTTGCTCAGTAAAGTCACCTTGCACAAAGGTCACATCAGCAATGGAGTCCATAGACAGAATATCTGAAGCCACTACTGTACCTTCTTCACCGACTAACTGCATAGCCACTTGAGTCCACCCACCCGGGGCTGCACCTAAATCGACCACGGTCATACCCGGGCGTAATAAGCGATCTTTCTTACTTATTTCAAGCAATTTATAACTAGCCCTAGAGCGATAGCCATCTTTTTGTGCCTGTTTAACATACGGGTCGTCAAAGTGCTCTTTTAGCCAGTTGCTGCTGGTTTTTGATCTAGCCAAGGGACTCTCTATTGATAGTTCGAAAAGTAAGTGGGTTAATCTAGCGGCTAACAAGCGCAATTGCTAGACATGCGGTATAATACTGGACAGTTTAACACAGCCATAGGGCCTATTGCGCCCAACAATTTACCTTTGGACATCCATGAATTTAGCTCAATCACAGAAAAAACAACTTCGCTCTATTGGTCATTCCTTGCATCCACTGGTGACCGTAGCCAGCAAAGGACTTTCCGAGAACGTAATGACAGAAATCAAGCGTGCACTTTTTGATCACGAATTGATCAAGGTGAAGTTTTCTGTCGGTGATCGTGAGGTAAAAAACACACTCATTGCAGACATGTGCAAGCAAACTGGAGCAGCTCTAGTTCAGTCTATTGGCAACGTTGCGCTGGTGTACCTAAGCAACCCTGACGCAGACCCCAAAAAGTCTAACGTAGAAAGCTAACCCTCAAGCCTAGACCCATGCTTCCAGCATTAACAGCGGGAAGCATGCCGGCCTATCGGCACCGCTGCTTTTTATGCAATATGCTCGACGCTAATAATTTCGTAATCCACCACGCCACCTGGTGTCGTCACGCGCACTTCATCACCCTCACTTTTGGCGATTAAAGCCCGTGCAATGGGTGAACCCACAGAAATCTTACCCGCTTTAATATCAGCTTCGTCTTGACCCACAATGCAATAAGTTTGCTCTTCGTCAGTATCCAAATTCATAATAGTGACTGTGGCGCCAAAAATAACCTTACCCGTATGAGGAATTTGGCTGACGTCTATTACTTGCACCAAGGAAAGTTTAGCTTCAACCTCTTGAATTCGGCCTTCACAGAAACTTTGCTGCTCTCGGGCCGCATGATATTCGGCATTCTCTTTGAGATCACCGTGCTCACGAGCCGTGGCAATGGCTTGAATAATGCGCGGTCTCGTAACACTTTTTAATTCTGTTAACTCGGCACGCAAAAGTTGCTCTCCACGCACGGTCATAGGGACTTTAGTAATTGCCATAATTAATATTTCCTTACGCTATCAAGGTCGCATGCATGTCTTGCAAGCGACGCACTTCTTGCTCTTCCCCAAACGCCAGACCTTCCATCACCGCAAGACCTCCCGTAAGGGTTGTGGCATAGGCAACCTTATGTTGCAAAGCTGAGCGACGAATCAATGATGAATCATTAATCGCCTGACGCCCTTCTGTGGTGTTCACAACGAAGGTGATTTCATCATTCTTGATCTTATCCACAATATTAGGCCGGCCTTCCATCACCTTATTCACCAACTCGCACTCGAAACCTGCTTCAGTAAGGGTTTTTTGAGTTCCACTGGTAGCCACCAAGGTAAATCCAAGATCTATTAAGCCTGACGCTAATTTAACACAAGCAGGCTTATCGACCTCACGCACAGACACAAAGGCTTTACCTGCTAAAGGCATGGCTTGGCCAGTGCCAATGTGGGCCTTAGAAAATGCTTCAGCGAAGCTATTGCCAATGCCCATGACTTCACCCGTCGACTTCATTTCAGGACTGAGTATAGGGTCAACACTAGGAAACTTGTTAAACGGGAACACGGCTTCTTTAACGCTAAAGTAGCTTGGGATAATCTCCTTAGTAAAGCCAATCTCTGCCAAACTTTTACCCGCCATCACCTGAGCACCAATGTCTGCCAAAGAAACACCAATGCACTTAGACACAAAAGGCACGGTTCGAGAAGCTCGAGGGTTCACTTCAATGACGTAGATTTCGCCATCTTGCCACGCCAACTGGGTATTCATTAACCCAATGACTCCAAGTTCTAAAGCCATACGCTTCACTTGGTCACGCATGGCGTTTTGCACTTCTTGGGGCAAGTCATAGGGCGGCAATGCGCACGCCGAATCACCTGAGTGAATACCCGCTTGCTCAATGTGTTGCATAATGGCACCAATGACCACTTGCTCGCCGTCACACACAGCATCAATATCCACTTCAACAGCATTACTCAAAAAACGATCTAGCAACACAGGCGAGTCATTAGACACCTGCACCGCTTCGTTCATATAACGTTTTAACTCTGTTTCTTGGTGCACAATTTCCATCGCCCGCCCGCCCAAAACGTAGGACGGACGAACCACTAAAGGATAACCAATTTTTTCTGCTGCACGCACCGCCTCTTCTTGACTGCGCACGGTCGCATTATCAGGCTGCAGTAGGCCTAAGCGCTGAATCATTTGTTGAAAACGCTCACGATCTTCCGCTCGATCAATAGCTTCTGGGCTAGTTCCAAGTATGGGCACACCCGCATTTTCTAAATCAACCGCAAGCTTAAGTGGGGTTTGGCCACCGTATTGCACAATGACTCCTTTAGGCTGCTCAATTTCAACAATTTCTAACACGTCTTCTAAGGTGACAGACTCAAAGTAAAGACGGTCTGAGGTGTCGTAATCGGTAGAAACAGTCTCTGGGTTACAGTTCACCATAATGGTTTCATAACCCTGCTTGCGCATGGTTAGAGCCGCATGCACACAACAGTAGTCAAATTCAATACCCTGGCCAATGCGGTTGGGGCCACCCCCTAGTATCATGATCTTATCACGCTGGGTAGGACGTGCTTCACACTCTTGTTCATAGGTTGAGTACATATATGCCGTGTCAGTGGAAAATTCGGCTGCACAGGTATCGACGCGCTTATAAACAGGGCGCACGCCCAGTTTTTGGCGATGCTGACGGAAGCCCTTTTCAGTAAGACCTAACAAGGTAGCCAAGCGAATATCAGAGAAACCCTTGCGTTTAAGACGATAAACCCGATCATAGTTTAGATCAGCAAGGCCAAGCTTAGCCAACTTGGCTTCTTCTTGAATTAAATCCTGCAACTGCACTAAAAACCAAGGGTCAATACCCGAGTATTGATAAATTTCTTGCACATCCATGCCCATTCGCAAAGCATCACCAACAAATTGAATCCGGTCAGCGCGTGGGGTTTTGAGCTCTGCAATAATACGACTGCGAGCGTCTTCTTGGGTGATGTCTAAGATAGGGTCTAGACCATGAATGCCTGTTTCTAGCCCGCGCAAGGCCTTTTGTAAGGACTCTTGAAAGGTACGGCCAATCGCCATCACTTCACCCACAGATTTCATTTGTGTGGTTAGGCGATCGTCAGCTTGCGGGAACTTCTCAAACGTAAAACGAGGAATTTTGGTAACCACATAATCAATGGCTGGCTCAAACGATGCCGGTGTGGCGCCGCCTGTAATCTCGTTTTGTAGTTCGTCTAAAGTGTAGCCCACGGCTAACTTAGCCGCGACCCGCGCAATGGGAAAACCTGTGGCTTTAGAAGCGAGCGCTGATGAGCGTGACACCCTTGGGTTCATTTCGATCACTACCATGCGCCCATCTTCTGGATTAACGCCAAACTGAACGTTAGAACCGCCTGTTTCTACTCCAATTTCGCGCAACACAGCCAATGAGGCATTACGCATAATTTGGTATTCTTTGTCAGTCAGGGTTTGAGCAGGAGCAACAGTGATGGAATCACCCGTGTGCACACCCATGGCATCAAAATTTTCAATGGCACAAATAATAATACAATTATCATTAGTATCTCGCACCACTTCCATTTCATACTCTTTCCAACCAATCAAAGACTCATCAATGAGCAACTCACTAGTGGGTGAAAGATCTAATCCACGAATACAGATTTCTTCAAATTCTTCACGGTTGTAGGCAATGCCGCCACCTGACCCACCCATGGTGAAGGAGGGTCTAATAATGGCTGGAAAACCGATGCGCGTTTGCACATCAAAGGCTTGCTCTAGGGTGTGAGCAATTTCAGCACGCGGGCACTCTAGCCCAATGTTCTTCATGGCCTTATCAAAGCGATTACGATCTTCTGCTTTATCGATGGTGTCTGCATCAGCGCCAATCATTTCAACATTGTACTTTTTAAGGACGCCCATGCGGTTAAGATCCAAGGCGCAGTTAAGGGCAGTTTGCCCGCCCATAGTGGGTAAAATTGCACTAGGCCGCTCTTTTTCTATGATTTTCTCTACCGTCTGCCAACGAATGGGTTCAATGTAAGTAGCATGGGCCATCGCTGGATCAGTCATGATAGTGGCTGGGTTAGAGTTCACTAAAATAACCCGGTAGCCTTCTTCGCGAAGGGCTTTACAAGCCTGTGCGCCAGAATAATCAAATTCACAGGCTTGTCCAATAATGATCGGGCCAGCACCAAGGATTAAAATACTTTCGAGGTCAGAACGTTTAGGCATGTCAGTTATCCAATAATCTGTGGCTGGGTCATTTAGCTTTGCGAGCTTGCATGATGTCAATAAAGCGATCGAACAAAGGGGCTACATCATGCGGGCCTGGGCTAGCTTCTGGGTGACCTTGAAAACTAAAGGCTTGCTTATCAGTGCGCTCAATACCTTGCAAAGAACCATCAAACAAGGACTTGTGGGTCGCCCTCAAGTTGCTAGGTAAGGCCTTTTCTGAAACCGCAAACCCATGGTTTTGGCTAGTGATCATCACCACTTTAGATGCAAGGTCTTGCACTGGGTGATTGGCCCCATGATGACCGAACTTCATTTTTTCTGTGGTCGCACCAGAAGCCAAGGCCATCAATTGATGCCCTAGGCAAATGCCAAATACTGGGGTGTCTGTGGTTAGAATTTCCTTAATGGCAGCAATGGCATAATCGCAAGGTTCTGGGTCACCTGGACCATTAGATAAAAATACACCATCTGGGTTCATCGCCAAAACGTCTTTGGCCGGCGTTTGCGCTGGCACCACGGTTAGGTTGCAGCCACGCTCTACCAACATACGCAAAATATTACGTTTGACGCCATAATCGTAGGCCACGACCTTAAATTGGCCATCTACTTTTTCACTGTGGCCAGTCTCCAAATCCCAAGTCGAGCCCGTCCAGTCATAGGCTTCTTTTACGGTAACTTCTTTGGCAAGGTCCATCCCTTTGAGGCCCTCAAAGCCCTGCGCTGCTGCCAAGGCTAAAGCCTCGTCAATGTCATCGCCTGCCATAATACAGCCACTAAGGGAACCTTTTTCACGCAAAATGCGGGTCAAACGCCGCGTGTCAATATCAGCAATGGCCACCACATTGTTAGCGATTAGATACTCATCAAGGGGCTGAGTATTACGCCAGTTACTTGCCATTAAAGGCAAGTCCCTAATCACTAAACCCGCAGCCCAGACGAATGCAGATTCTTCATCTTCAGAATTAGTGCCCGTATTGCCGATGTGAGGGTAGGTAAGAGTCACAATTTGATGCGCGTAAGAGGGGTCTGTGAGGATTTCTTGGTAGCCTGTCATAGACGTATTAAACACCACTTCGCCAATGCTTTGGCCAGTGGCGCCAATCGCAAGCCCTTTAAATATGCTGCCGTCTTCTAAAGCCAGAATGGCGGGAGTAGTCAATGGGGCCTCCTTAGGCGTGGTGCGAATTGGGTACAAATCTCTTTTACAGGTACTAAAAAGTGCGGGCTATAGTCGCAAAAAAGCGAGGTGTGTTAGACACGCCCCGCTTTTTATAAAATATTTACCGGCCACTCATTTATCGCGCCTGTTAACGATCAAGATTATACAGAACAATACAACCTTTTGTCTAGCAAAATCCCTTGTCTAAGAGTATCAGCTAGTCTTTCAGAGCCAGCACATCTTGCATGTCATATAGGCCTTGAGGCTGGTTATGCAGCCACACACAGGCGCGCACAGCGCCTTTAGCAAAGGTCATGCGACTGCTGGCTTTGTGGGTAATTTCAATGCGCTCACCTTCACTGGCGAACAGCACCGTGTGATCGCCTACTACATCGCCAGCACGAATGGTTTCAAAGCCAATTTCATTGGCCTTGCGGGGCCCAGTCATACCTTGACGTCCATAAACCGCACATTCTTCTAGGTTACGGCCCATGGCATCGGCAACTACTTCTCCTAAACGTAACGCCGTACCCGATGGGGCGTCGACTTTATGGCGATGGTGAGTTTCAATAATTTCCACGTCGTAGCCTTCTTGCAGCACACTGGCTGCACGATGCAGAATATCAAGCAGCAAGTTAATGCCCACGCTCATATTGGGCGCAAACACCACTGGGGTATGGTGCGCTTGATCAGATAGGATTTGTCTTTGCTCACTACTTAAGCCGGTAGTACCAATGACCATGGCTTTTTTAAGGCGCACACATTCAGCAAGATTGGCTAAGGTTAGGTCTGGGTTAGTAAAGTCGATGAGCACATCAAAATCATCGGCAGCAGCAGCTATGGAATTTTCAAGCCTTACACCTAACTTACCCACGCCTACCAACTCACCCACATCAACGCCCAACAAACTGCTATTAGGAGACACGATGGCAGCACCCAGGCTCACGTCAGGAGCCTGATGCACAGCTTCAATTAGCACCTTACCCATGCGCCCAGCGGCGCCCATTACTGCAATGCGTGTCATATTTTACCCCTGTGCCTTACTAGACAATATTGAACATGACACATGTCAGACTCATGTCAACGATGTTACAAGGCCTTTACGCCACTAGCCATCTTCAAAGAAATTTTTCACACCTTCAAACCAAGACGATTTTTTAGGTGAATGCTTACCTTTAGTCGCTTCCATTGTGTCATGGAATTTGCGCAATAAGTCTTTTTGCTCTTTGTTTAGATGCACCGGCGTTTCAACAGCCACACGGCACATGAGGTCGCCTTGACCACCCCCCCGCACTTGAGTTACGCCCTTACCACGCAGGCGGAACATTTTACCGCTTTGAGCACCTTCAGGGATTTTTAACTTAACACGGCCATCTAATGTTGGCACTTCAATTTCGCCACCCAAAGCCGCATCAGTAAAACTAATGGGGACTTCACAGTATAAATTTTTGCCATCGCGGGTGAATATTTTATGCTCTCGCACAGACACCTGCACATATAAGTCGCCACTTGGGCCCCCATTACCACCGGCTTCACCTTCGCCTGTTAAACGAATACGATCACCCGTATCCACACCGGGTGGAATTTTAACTGACAGGGTTTTATATTCTTGCACTCGGCCTTCACCATGACAAGAACCACAGGGGCTACTAATCACCTTACCGTTACCATGACAAGTTGGGCAGGCTTGCTGCACCGAGAAAAAGCCTTGCTGCATGCGCACTTGGCCTTGGCCATTACAGGTGCTACAGGTCTTGCTGCTGGTACCAGGTTTAGCGCCAGAACCATCACAGGGTTTACACTCAACTTGGGTCGGTATACGAATTTCTTCTGTGGTGCCACGCACGGCCTGCTCAAGGTTTAAATCCATGGTGTAGCGCAAGTCAGAACCACGCTGCACACTGGATCGGCCACCACCTCCAGCGCCACCAAAAATGTCGCCAAACATATCACCAAATACATCACCAAAACCTGCGCCAGCGCCACCTCGTGCATTAGGATCAACACCCGCATGACCATATTGATCATAGGCGCCTTTCTTTTGGTCGTCTGAAAGGATCTCGTAAGCTTCGTTCACTTCTTTAAAACTAGCTTCTGCAGCCTTATCGCCAGGATTACGATCAGGGTGATACTTCATCGCCATGCGGCGAAAAGCTTTTTTAATTTCTTTTTTATCGGTGCCTTTGGCCACGCCAAGAACTTCGTAAAAATCGCGTTTAGACATAGTTATTCCACTGAGCTTCTGATGTATTTTTACCACTAGAAGCAGATACAAGAACGCAGGGCATAAGCCCCGCGTTATAAAATTGCGCCTTAACCAAGAGGCACTAGCAGGCGTATACGCTTACTTTTTGTCTTCATCTTTGGCTTCGTCTTTCACTTCCTCAAACTCTGCATCAACTGCATCATCTGCACCCGCGTCTCCTGAAGCTTCGGCATCACCTTGAGCTGCAGCATCTTCAGCATACATTTTTTGAGCAATAGCAGCTGAGGCTTCCGTTAAAGCAGCAGTTGCAGTTTCAATAGCTTCTTTGTCTTCACCTTTTAAGGCTTCTTCGAGCGCATCAATGGCTGTTTGCATAGCCGCCTTTTCTTCGTCTGTGGCTTTGTCACCCGCTTCTTCAATCATCTTCTTTGACGAGTGAACCATGCCATCAGCTGTATTGCGAGCCTGCACCATTTCTTCAAACTTCTGGTCTTCTGCAGCATTCGCCTCAGCATCTTGTACCATTTGTTCGATTTCTTCATCGCTCAAGCCAGAGGACGCTTTAATGATGATGGACTGCTCTTTGCCGGTGCCTTTATCTTTAGCAGACACATTCAAGATTCCGTTAGCGTCAATGTCGAAGCTCACTTCAATTTGTGGCATGCCACGCGGCGCTGGAGGAATATCGCTCAGATCAAAACGCCCTAAAGACTTATTCTGCGTGGCTTGCTTACGCTCGCCTTGGCACACGTGAATAGTAACCGCTGCCTGATTATCGTCTGCCGTAGAGAATACCTGCGATTTTTTGGTTGGGATAGTGGTGTTCCTGTCGATGACCGAAGTCATGACGCCACCCATAGTTTCAATGCCTAAAGTCAAAGGCGTCACGTCTAGTAACAACACATCGGTCACGTCGCCTGCCAATACGCCACCTTGGATGGCTGCACCCATGGCTACCGCTTCGTCAGGGTTCACGTCTTTACGTGGCTCTTTACCAAAGAAGCTGGTGACTTCAGTTTGCACTAAAGGCATGCGGCTCTGGCCACCCACCATAATAACTTCATTAATTTCACTCGCGTCTAAGCCAGCATCTTTAAGAGCTTGGGCACAGGGCTTTAACGTACCAGAAACCAAATCTTCAACCAAAGACTCTAATTTAGCCCGAGAAATTTTAACGTTTAAATGCTTAGGGCCAGACGCATCTGCGGTAATGTAAGGCAGGTTAACATCAGTCTGATTTGAGCTAGACAATTCAACCTTGGCTTTTTCTGCTGCTTCTTTAAGACGCTGCAAGGCCAACGGATCATTATGCAGATCAATGCCAGACTCTTTCTTGAATTCAGAGGCTAAGAACTCAATTAAGCGCAGGTCGAAATCTTCACCACCCAAAAATGTGTCGCCGTTGGTTGCTAATACTTCAAACTGAGTTTCGCCATCGACGTCGGCAATTTCAATAATTGAAATATCAAAAGTACCACCGCCTAGGTCGTACACAGCAATGGTAGAATCGCCACGGCTCTTATCAAGTCCGTAAGCCAATGCAGCCGCAGTTGGCTCGTTAATGATGCGCTTTACTTCAAGGCCAGCAATACGGCCAGCATCTTTAGTGGCCTGACGCTGAGAATCATTAAAGTAAGCAGGCACAGTAATTACGGCTTCAGTCACGGCTTCGCCTAAATAATCTTCAGCTGTTTTTTTCATCTTCTTCAAAATTTCAGCAGACACCTGCGGTGGGGCTTTGCTCTCGCCATTGACGTTAACCCACGCATCACCATTATCAGCCGCCTCGATTTTGTAAGGCACCATTTTAATATCTTTTTGCACGACTTCGTCTTTAAATTTTCGACCGATCAAACGTTTGATTGCAAATAAGGTATTTACCGGGTTAGTCACGGCCTGACGCTTGGCAGACTGCCCTACCAAGATTTCACCATCTGCTGCAAATGCAATAATGGACGGGGTGGTGCGGTCGCCCTCAGCATTTTCAATTACTTTGGCGCTACCACCATCTAAAACAGACACACATGAGTTGGTTGTGCCTAAGTCGATACCAATGATCTTTCCCATCAAAAACTCCAATTCTTAATTCACCCTGTTAGGGGTTTTGATTCAATTCTGCTCAGCCACGCTAGCAGGGTTAGGTTAGGTTTAACCTTGGGCTTAGCGTTATTTGCTTGTGCTCTTATGTATGGCCTTTTGCTTCGATTACAAGTTAAAAAGCCGTAATTTTTCTATTTAGAAACCACAACCATGGCTGGGCGCACAAGACGTCCATTTAGGGTGTAGCCTTTTTGAAAAACCTCCATCACTGTGTTGGGCTCTAAATCTGGATTAGGCACCGCTGTCATGGCCTCATGTAGTTCTGGATCAAAGGGCTCACCATGGGGATCTAACTGGTCTACATTGAATTTCTTAAGGCCACTTAAGAGCATCTTTTGGCTCATTTCGACACCTTCAAGTAACACTTCTAGGCTTGCGCCCTCAGCGCCAGCAGCGTCAATTGCACGGCCTAGGTTATCCAATAAAGAAACCACTTCAGTCATGAGTTTTTCTTGGCCAAATTTATGCGCCTTAGCCACATCTTGCTCACTACGACGGCGAATATTCTGCACATCGGCTTGCGCTCGCAACACGTCTGCCTGTTGCTCATCTACTCTAGCCAAGGCAAGTTCTAGCTCGGCCTGGACTGACTCAACAGTAAGCTCTTGTAAAACTTCTTCAACAGGCGTTTCAACACTTTCTTCAGCCCCATTGATTTCTATTTCAACTTCAGTTTCGGATGGCTGGTCTTGCTCGTTCATTCGTGTCTCCCTTGTAATAACTTTCGCAACCTTTACCTTAAGGCCACTTGACTGCCAATGTATATGGGGACACCAACGCGTGATTCAAGCAATTTCGACACCCTTTTATAGGCTTTTAAAAAAAAATAACAAAGCCACTGCAAATATACTGGACATAACAACAGTACTGGTTATACTGCCAGTACAATAATTCACCGGAGCAGCTATCATGTTGCAACAGCTAATTGTTCATCACTACACTCTAGTCGATTTCTTACACTTGGATTTTAGCCATAAAATGACCGCCATTAGCGGTGAAACAGGTGCTGGAAAATCCATACTACTAGGCGCACTTGGTTTAACCTTAGGCGATAGAGCTGAATCAGGTTGTGTACGACAAGGTGCTGAAAAAGCCGACATCCACGCAGTTTTTGACCTAAGCCAACTGCCACAGGTAAAAGATTATTTATCAGCCAAACATCTGGCGGCAGCTGAAGATCCAGATACCTGCATACTGCGCCGTATTGTGAATCAGGACGGTCGCTCTAGGGGGTATATTAATGGTAACCCAGTCAATATCGCTGCTCTCAAGGAGCTTGGTAAACAACTGATCAACATACATGGTCAGCATGAGCACCAGCACCTACTGGGCAGAGATAGTCACCAAACTTTATTAGACGCCTTTGGAAATTACCCAAAAAAACAAGAGGCCGTGGCCGCAATTAGCCATGAATGGCTTGAGTTCGATCGTCAGATCAAAGCCCTCACCGGTGGCCAACAGCTGTCTGAAGCCGAACAACAACTTTTGCAGTATCAAGTAGATGAGCTTGAACAGTTGAGCCTGCTAGATAATGAGCTATTAGCTTTAGAGCAAGAACACAAGCAACGTGCCAATGCAGACCAACTGCTTCAAGCAGTGCGTAGTACTCTGCCTGATAACCCACTGGGAGACGACCCTGCGGCCTGTTTGCAACGCTGGCAACAGCAACTGCAAAACTTTAGCCAGCATAGCTCTCACCTGCAATCAGCAGTGGACATGCTTGCTAGTGCCTCCATACAAATAGAAGAGAGTCAGATTGAATTACAAAATTTTCTGCAGGGGTTCGATGAAGACCCCGCTCGACTGCAAACACTAGAGCACCGTTTAGATCAGATTTATAGCATGGCAAGAAAACACAAAATTCAAGCGGCAGATCTACCAGAGCATTTGGGGCTATTACAACAGCAACTACAACAGAATCAAGATCAAGAGGGTCAGCTAGAAGCCATTCATGAGCAGCAAGCTGCCCTTACAGAAGCATACGATGCTGCAGCCACCAGCCTCACTAAAGTAAGACAAGCAGCAGCCAAACAGCTCGAAAAAGCGGTTGGTGAGCAACTGACTTTGTTAGGTATGCCCAACTGCCGATTAGAGCTAAGTCTACAAACCAAGTCAGACTCTCGCTTGCAACCACAGGGGCGGGATGACATAGAAATCCTTATCAGCACCAACCCGGGCCAAAGTGCCAAACCCTTGGCCAAGATCGCGTCTGGAGGTGAGTTATCTCGCATCAGTTTAGCCATACAGGTGGTCATCGCAACGACTAGTATCACCCCCAGTCTCATCTTTGATGAGGTGGATGTGGGTATTGGTGGTGCGACCGCAGAAATTGTGGGCCGACTATTATCTCAGCTAGGCCAACACTGCCAATTGCTATGCATCACCCACCTACCTCAAGTCGCCAGTCAAGCCCAGCACCATTTGCAGGTAAGTAAGTCTAACAATGGTGAAGCCACACAAACCCAAGTATCGGCTTTAGATGAAGATCAAAGAATACAAGAAATTGCACGCATGCTAGGTGGGGTTAAGCTGACCCAACAAACGCTAGCTCACGCCAAAGAAATGTTGGGTACGGGCGCATTGCTACACTAACTCCAAACCCCCACTCTGAATTAGGATTAGACTGGGGTTCGACTGTAATAGATTGAGCTAATATTGATAGAGTTAGTCTTCACTAACACCATACAAATATACGGTACGGCTAGTGAGTTCGTAACCTAATTCTGTTGCAATTTCTTCTAGACGCTTATTAAGCACGGGATCATTAAATTCCTTAATGCGCCCCGATTTAATGCACACAATATGGTCATGGCTACTTTCGGTAGCCAACTCAAATACCGAGTTACCCCCTTCAAAATGATGACGCACCACCAAACCCGCCGCTTCAAACTGGGTTAACACACGATAAACTGTGGCTAAACCAACGTCTTCACCTTGCTCCATGAGCAGTTTGTATATATCTTCAGCACTCCAGTGGTCACCTTCTGTTGCTTGTTCCAACATATGGTAAATTTTGACACGGGGCAGGGTCACTTTTAGCCCTGCTTTGCGTAATTCTTGACTTTCTGTCGCCATAGTAATGGTTACACTCTTTAGACTGTTGTGGGATTCAGGTATGATTCTGAGCTAACGTCTATACACACAGAACTGGCTAATGAAACGCTATCTTATCACGTCTCTTTTTATCGCGCTTACTAGTGGTTGCTCCACTATGGAAAGTCTAACGTTCCCCAGTGTTCATAAAATTGATGTTCAGCAGGGTAATCTCATCACCGATGAGATGGTAGAATTACTGCGGCCTGGGTTAACCAAGAAACAGGTGCAGTATGTCATGGGCACCCCCCTAGTCGTAGATACCTTTAACCCCAATCACTGGGATTACGTTTACCAATATCGTTTTGGTGATGGAACCATTGAAGAACGGAAACTAAGGGTCATTTTTGATCAAGGCCGTGTTGTCACTATCGATCAATAGCTTGAGAAATAAACAACTTCCTTAATCTTCTTGCTTAGCCTGTTTGGCTTTGTCTGCTGCTTTGGCCGCTCGGTTAGCCCTAGCCACTTTAGGATCAATAGTCAGTGGGCGGTATATCTCTACCCGCTGACCCTGCGTCATTTTTTCTTCTTGGGGCTTTTTAACGGCTTTACCAAAAATGCCCATTGGAGTTCCAGTAAGTTCTAGACCCTCAAAGTGGTCAGTAATGCCCGACAGTATAGCTGCATCATATACGGTAGTGCCTTGAGGCACTTCTAAGGCGATGATTTTTTGTTCATCTGGGAGTGCGAATGCCACCTCCACATGTATCATGTCTGTTGATTCTGTCACGTTGTTCTCACTCGAATAAGTTATCCGCTCGTTTACAAAAGGCGTCCACCATGTTGGCGGCAATAGGGCTAAACAACCCACTTAAAGCCTTACCCTTAAGGCCGGTCACGCCAAACTCTAAGACCATCTCTACTTTACAGGCATCTTCCCTCAGCGGTGTAAATACCCAACTACCCCGGAGATAATCAAACGGACCATCTTCTAACTCCAAGGAAATTTTCTCATCCGCTAACAAGATGTTGCGTGTTACAAACTGGTAACTTAGACCGGCTTTACTCAAATATAAGCGCGCCGTCATCGCCGCAAGAGAAGACTCTATTACATCGACCTTGACACAGCCGTCTAGAAATTCAGGGTAGCGCTTCACGTCATTCACCAATGCAAACATGCGCGCAGCAGAATGCATGACCAAAGCAGAACGATTTATTGAAGTCACAGCCTTTACTCTTGGGAAAACGCCTATATTAAGGTTAAAACAACACCCGATAAAGCAATATCATCAATTATTACACAAATGACACTGCAGCCGATTCTGGCTTGAGGTAGAATGCGCCCATGGCTAAGAAATCAAAAACTCAAAAATCTTCCACAGGTACTATTGCGCTCAACAAGCGGGCCAAGTTCGAATACCATTTAGACCAGCGTATCGAAGCAGGCTTGGTATTAACTGGTTGGGAAATCAAAAGTATCCGTGATGGGCGTGCAAACTTAATCGACTCATATGTAGTGATGAAGGCCGGCGAAGCCTTTTTGGTGGGGGCGCACATTTCACCCCTAATGACAGCCTGTACGCACGTGGTTGCAGAACCCAGACGCGAACGTAAACTATTGTTAAATAAAAAAGAAATTGCCCGTTTGTTTGCGTCGTCATCGCAAACTGGTCACACCATAGTGGCCACAGCCCTATACTGGAAAGGCCATCGGGTTAAATGTGAAATTGCCCTCGCTAAAGGTAAGCAGCTTCACGACAAACGCGCTACAGAAAAAGAACGTGATTGGAGCAAACAGAAACACCGCATCTTAATGAAAGCTTAAGCATAGCTTTATAGGCAATCACAGGCTGGAGTCTAATAACCACCCAGCTGTCCAAGCGCCCTAAGGTCATAGACTTTTCAGCCCTGAATGACTTTTCCCCCTTGTAAGCCACTCAAATAACACCCTTATTTCTCCAATGCTGCTATAATCGCTTCCTACTAAGGGGATGACTGGATTCGACGTTGGTTACAAACCCTGCGGTGCATGTCGAGAATGTAAGGTTTCTCGTAAATCCCACCTTGCAAAAGTTATAGTCGCAAACGACGAAAACTACGCACTAGCGGCCTAAATCCCGCTTACACTGATCACCGGATGCCTGTAAACGGTTGTGAAGTGGCTCGCAGAACAGGATCGTGTGGACTCCTCGCTCGTGGAGAAAACCCTAAAACCAATCGAGATCGCCTTATGCGCCCTGACACTTGGGCCGCGGCAGGTTAAAACAATAAAGTGATCTAAACATGTAGAGCCAATGGCAGAGGACTGGCGGACGGGGGTTCGACTCCCCCCATCTCCACCACATAGAAGTACAAAAAGGCAGCGTTTCAAATATTTGGAACGTTGCCTTTTTTAGTTGTGTAATAAAATAACCTTGAATATTAGAACATACCGCCTAATTCACAACTATTAATACACATGTTGCTAAACAAAAGAGCTACAGCGTTTGCCGTGGGTTTTCTCAACAATGGGAATGGACGGGCCCCCTTTACAATCCTCCGCAATGTAGCTTTTACCTACGTTATTTTGCTTTGAGTTGCGCCGTGTATTTGCCCATAAAGCTGGTGTAGCTAGGTTCAGTATGCATTAGTTCTGGCTGCATGATCTTATGCAGTTCAGGTAGTTTGTGGAACGGCACCGAGGGATAAGTGTGATGCTCGGTGTGGTATGACATATTCCACGCGATAAACCGCACCATCTGATTGGTGGAAGTTGTGCGGGTGTTGTCGAACATATTTGCCACCGTTGGGCATAGTCCATGTTCTGCCAGAAGGTATAAGCGTAAGAACGGCTGTCCCAACAATAAGGGAAAAATCCAAATCCAGAATAATGCTGTAGACCCAAGAAATAGTGCGCCACACAAAATCAATGAATAGGCCAAAATGAGTAAACGGGATTCTTTGACAATACGGGTCTCTGCCTTCTTTGGCAGAAAGTCGGCACTGCAATCACCCGATGCATTCTGTACGAGTATTTTGAAATGGCCAATCCAGGTTGGAACACCCGACATATGCTTGACGAAGCCCAACCTAGTTTTGGGTTTTTCAGTCGCCAGTTCAGGATCTTTTCCTGGAACCTGTGTAAAACGGTGATGTGCGAGGTGAAAATATTTAAACCATGTGGATGGCAGGAAAAGCAAAAAACCACTTATCCGCGCCGCCATACCATTCAACCAAGGGGTTCTAAACGGCGTCTGATGCACGGCTTCATGCAAAAGGGTAAACAAAAAAACGATCGCAATACCTTGTGGTATCAACAACAGTTGCCAAAAGGGTAAACCCAAGTAAATAGCAAGCCCAAACGCAAGAATCAAGCCCCCATGAAAAGCAAGGCGCACCAACCCTGGCCAATCAAGGCGTTGCGTAAGATTCTTACGCGTTTCTTTTGAGAGGCTACCAAGAAAACCCTGATGATTCATGTTTTATCCAATTTGGTAGGTCACGTAACCCAATCAATCTGTCAGAAACTTCCCAATGATTTTTGATCTGCACTTGGCCAATAATGTAAACCTTTAATAAGGTGGGATTTATTAAGATAAATTAGCTATTACGCACCTTCGGGATCAAGAAACTGATCAAGGTCTCTGGACAGCTCCACAAAAACCTCAAGCGCTTGGTCTGGTTGAAGCTTATCAACCAAACCATTTTTGATATCCTCTTTTGACCAATGCATATGCTCAAGATCTTGTGGTCTCATTTTCCAGGACCCAAACAATCTTCGGTCAGTTAAATTTACCCTTAATATTCTAATATCAGCATGTCTGTTATCAATTTTTATTCTATTAAAAGTCTCGTCTAGTTCTTGAACGGGGCCTTCTAAAAATTGCATATAGAGCTCTACTCCAAAAATAAGTAAGCCAGTTACTCCACTTTTTGAATTATATTTATGTGACGATGCCAAAATTTCATCAATCGTATTATCTTCCAATGCCACGGGTTTAGATGTGTAAATTATTTGTTTGAGCTTTTGTTTTTGTCTGTTTACCATTTTAGGATCCCCTCAGCTTAAAGGTACTAAACTATAAAAAGCTTGGCTTTAGTTCATCTTCTGAAACTGGTCGATACCCAATAATATGGTAGCTTCTAAAATCTGAATGTTCTAACCTATTGCTTAAACTACTCTTAGTGAAACTATAGTCAACCCCAACAAGCGAGCTCCTCATACTTCCAGTCAGATACCGACCGAAAAATATTAAAATAATTCTATGGCCAGTAAATACAAATAATAAGGCTGTTGGTTAGTAGAAAACTATCTTCAACTTTGAAGGTTTCAGACACTGATGTCTGTAATGTTCAGAAATTGTACACCTGAAATTTTCCATCCGCTTGGGGTCTGCGTTACAAAATATCTCAAATAGTGGGCAGTGCCGGCAGCATCAAAAATTTTCACATCTTGAGTGCGCCCTAAAGATGTTTCTCTGTGTTCAAGAAACGTCACTCCTGCGGATCTCCATACCATTGGGTAACTGCGCTGCACCATTGCACCAAAATTTTGTGCTGTTCCAAACATTGAACGTATTGAGGAACTGGCGTAGGTAAATGCTCGGTTCACATCACCCTCTAAAAACGCTAGGAATTGACCCTTGATGGTCGCCTGCACATCTTCTTTTGGACCAGCGGTGACGGCTAAAACCAAAACAGAATATGCATCTGAGGCAGAGGCATGGTTAGAGATCGTTTTAGATGGAAATAGTTGAGCACTGTCAGCCATCATTCCATTTGAACCAGCAAAGGTATGAACGGCTAAAAAGGTTATTGCAGATGCAACCAGAGTTTGGGCAATGGATTTTTTTACACTCATTCGTTTTCTCTCTATATTATCTTACTAACAGCTTCACCTTACTACTAGATCAACAAGAGTTAACAACACCGTTTAGCAGGGATTTTAAGTTGGATTGCCGTTAATTTTTGTGCTTATTACACTGCGACCATAATACACGATTACATGTATTCAAGAGTCAGGTTGGGTTCACATGCTGAAAAGGAATGCAAAGATAGTAAGAGTTTCGTGTAACAAATTATTCTTACTGCGCCTAATACCTAGAGCAGACGTTGGTTTTAGAGGAATAGTATGGGGTGAGCACAAGTACAGGGGGACCGTAAGAGTTTAAAAATAGGCTTAGTTTTATGTATCATAGGGTACAGAACGCCACTTTTGCTCATCTAGATTGTGACAGCAGGTTTTAAAAGAAATCTGATAACGTTTGGCTTTATGGACAGCTTGAATCAAAGGTTGATCAGGCTATTTAAAGCTTTATTGGGTGTTAATGTGCTGACTAGCCGAGTCAGCATGCATTACAATTGAGACGGAGACTGAGACTGAGACTGAAATTGAGACTGAAATTGATATTTTGATTTTCCAAGGAGAAACGCATTGAAGTCTGCCCACTACGATATTATTGGTGACATTCATGGCTATGCCGACAAACTGCATAACCTACTTGAAAAGCTGGGCTATGAAAAGACGGGGGGTGTTTTTGGGCATCCCACCAGAAAGGTGATTTTTTTAGGTGATTTTATTGATCGAGGCCCACAACAGAAACAAGTCTTAGATACAGCTATGGCCATGGTACATAATCACCAAGCGTTGGCCGTGATGGGCAACCATGAACTCAATGCACTCGCCTACCATACCCTAGACCCCAACACACCCAAAGATGGACCTTCGCGTCACTTGCGGTGGCGCACTAAGAAAAGCACCCAACAGCACCAAGCGTTCATAGATGCCTACGGCACAGACCCCAAGAACCCTGAACTAAGCCGGGTATTGGACTTCTTTTACTCTCTACCTTTATGGCTTGAACTGGATGGGCTAAGAATTATTCATGCCTGCTGGCACGCTGAATCTATTGAGTATTTAGCGAGTTTATTAAACCAAAACCACACACTTTCAAAAGAACTGTTAGTGGCGGCCATCCCACCAGGCTCGCCTGAGCATGACGCCATCGAGTTAATATTAAAGGGGCCCGAAACAAGGCTTCCAGATGGTGGCCGCCATACTGACAAGGAAGGAACACAGCGCAGTCATGTTCGTCTGGCATGGTGGATGCCTCCAAGTACACCTTGGTCAGCTGCAACCCGCCCCCCTAACATTATTGCTGGGTCACACGGTGATACGCTGGTGCCAGCTGAAGTTGGTCTGGGATACTCATTAGAATTACCCCCTGTATTATTCGGCCACTATTGGTTTTCAGGGCAGCCATCACCTTTAGCCCCTAACGTTGCTTGTTTGGACTATTCGGTGGCAAAAGGTGAAAAACTGTGTGCTTACCGCTGGTCTGGTGAGTCTGTACTTTCTGAGAACAACTTTATCTATGTATAAATCTAGGCTTTGTTCCCTGTACCGTGTAGAAGTTTATGGGGCAGTTTAAACGCCTATAACCTCGTAAAACCAAGCTATGGTGCTAAGGTCGATCACTTAAATCACGGAAATCATTGATGTAGCTTTTTAGTTTTTTAACGAGTTTACTGCGCTGTTGGTTAGTTAATGTTTGGTTTAGATCAAATAACAACTGCATTATCAGGCGTTTATTTTTCTCAATAACGCGACGATAGCTAGCGGACCTGAGTTGGTCGGGGTTGGCAAACAATACCATTAAGTTATTTTCTAGTTGCTGTTTATTGTGGCGTTCAGCTAATACTGTCTGCATTCTAGTGCGCCATTGAATAGCTTGGGCCAGTGACAACTCTTTGGTTGGTTTCATGCTTAGCGCCCATTGTGCAATTAAGGATTTTTGGTCCTCATTTAACTTGCCAATGACGCCGACGATTTTTTTGCTTACATAGGCTTCACGCTTTTTTAAAGTTCGTGCGTTAGTACCCTTTTCAATCTTTTTTGCATCATCGCCTTCTTTTTCAATTAGCATCTCAAAGAAGTCGTTAACTTGTTCATCATTTAGATTTGAAATAATGTCTACGGTAGCAGGTAGGGTTTTAATAACAATTCGCTGCCAGCTGTCTCTGAGGTTATTATAGGATTCCTCCAATTGCTCAACCGTTATGCCGCTCTTTAGTTCTTTGGAGAGTTTTTCTAACTGGTCGGCGTATTGGGGCAGTTCCTCACTACGATGCCAATCAATTAGCTGGGAAATCTCGTCTTTAACCAACAGGCGTTGGTCTCGGGTAAATTTAACATAATCTTTTAGCTCCCAGTACAACCCCCAATCTAGAAAATCATAAGCGAGTTTAGTGGTGCACCCGCTTGTCGACACGCTAATAACCAGCACTGCCAAGAGAGCACGCAAAGCCTTGTAATTCAGCTTTAGTATTCTCATTAATCAAATTACCTTTTAGTTATCTTTAACTTATTCAGCGTTTCCACCACCCAAGCGTCAACGTTATTATAGAGGCTCAAAATCAGCCCCGTCACCTTTTTAAATGGGGTGTCAGGCCTGTCAAATGCCCTAAGCATGCTCAAGACTATCGATCACACTTTATGAACTGTAGCGTCTTGCAAAGCACTTTATCGTTTCAGACTAATTGCTCTGCAGATGGTTTTTGGGGTGCCAGCACAATCATAACCCCAGCAAAAATGATGAGTAAAATACCAATCGCACTTAAATAATTGGGGATAATACCCCAGAATAGCCAACTAAACAGTCCAACCGAAATTAGATAAGCGTATTCAAAAATTGCTGCATAGCTTGTTTGAGCTAATTGGTATGCACGGGTCATCAAAGATAAAGCTGTTGACGCTAAAGCGGCGATTATAAACATCCACAGCCAAAACGAGCCATCAACACTTTGCCAACCCTGAAAAAGGAATGGAGCCTGCTCCACTAAATCAGGTGCAACTGGGAAATAGGTTAGCAATGTGGTGATGACAAACCCACATAACCCTATACTCACGATGAAGCTCATGAGGATGGCTAACGAACTTTCCTCACGCAAGTAGTGATAGGTAATTATTGAGCCTAATGCATAGCAGGCACCAGCCATCATGGGCATTATCTGATAAAAGGTGAAGCCATTAGCACCAGGCTGCAAAACCAATAACACACCACAACTTCCAATAATGACTGCAAAAACTTTGCGCCAGCCAATGTGCTCTTTGAAAAAAATGGTTGAAAAAATTAACACAAAAATAGGTGAAGTGAAAAGGCCTGCACCTGCTTCTGCAATTGGCATCATGGGCATGACACCAAAATAAAGAAGCATTGATGTCACCATAAAAAAGGTTCTGATCAGTATTGGTTTCCAGTATTTAGGCATGACAGAAAGTCCAAATACTTTGCCCAGCCCAAAGACCATAAACATGGCAATGAGTGAACGACTAAAGTGAAATTGCCCCACACTCACTTGATCAGAAACAAGCAAAGTGAGATTGTCAGAAAAACCAAAAATAGAGATCCCACACACTAACAGGATTGCACCACGAGTCGCGGGCGTAAACTTTTCTAACAACACACACCGCCTTTGCTAAAAATAGAGAACACAATTAGCAAGGAACATTGTGATTCAATGCACTTTTTGATCTCATGCTATTGGGCTTTAATTTGGTATCGGTTCGATTTTAGACAGTTGCAGTTGACTGCCAAGAAGCTATCAAAAGACCCAGGACTCAAACCAACAAATGTTTTGCAACTACCAATGAGAACCCCATCATAATCAAACGCCTTTACTCGCACATAGCTGATGTAATTGTCAGTACCATTGATGATATTACCTATGTAATGCCTGCCTTGTAGGCATCGAAAGTTATTTATTATTAGGCCTTCTATATTGGTTTTAGCAACCGCAGTTCCAGGGCTGGTAAGCTTGTCAGCTGAACATGAAAGTCCTCGGTCTTTGGCAGCCTTGCGGTATTCGATAAGTTCAGGATCTTCTGATAATCTGCATAAAGTTTTGTCCGACCAGTTTGACCAATGGGACTCACCCAAAACTACCGGGGCTAACAACATAATCATAACTGCCGTAACTAGACGCAACACAATATATCTCCAACTAATGATGACGCTATGTTTATCTTATAACCATATTAATTGGGCTTCAATATGGTGTGTTGCAAGCAGACACTTTTTGGATGGCTGCAATTGATTTAAGGATAATAACGTAGGTGTTGAGATCTAATGCAACACCTTTTAAAATCCGCCCTTAAATTAGAAACTATAGTTGAGGCCTAAAACAGTAGATACAGACGTATTGCCGCTAACAATGGGACTATTAACCACCTTACTTGGCAAGAAGTTTATGTTTACATTGGCAAACAGAGAGGTCTGGGGGGTCAATGAATAAATTTTATTGACAGAAATATAGGGTAAAAGCACACTTTGAGGCGCATATTCAGCACGCTGCCCAGTTGCCTCACTGGCATTAACGCCATACAAGTAGTTTGCCCGCGCACTGCTGTACCACTTTGCGCCAGCTTTGAGGATTAAAGGTTGGCCCATCATTGGTATGAATCGACTTAAGCTCAGGTCGAAAAAATTTCCATTAAATTTATTGGTTAGCTCTGTGCCAATTTTAAATTGAGCATTTAGGCCGCGAGAAATTTCGTATGAGGTATTTAAAGCGCTGTCAAAATACATGTCTCTTGTCATCCCACTTAGGTCTGCAGAATCAGTACTCTTGTAAGGTCTGAATCTGGGGATGATCGCTGCACTCATCTTAACGGTGCCTTTATTCATAAACTTATAAGCGATACCTTCTTGAAAACCTATAGTCAGGGTGTCTGACTTAAAGTTAAAAGAGGGCATAACTGAAGATTTGAACGGCACATTTGCATAGATTGAATCACTTCCAATGTAGGCTAATCCGACTGAAACTTGGCCTGTTTCTTGAGCATGGCTAGTTCCCACTGCAAGACACAACCCCATTGTCATAATACAAAGCGCTTTGTTTAGTTCCATCGTTGAGATCCCTTCTTTTTTGCGTATTAATAAGTGCATCATAGCTCATTTCATTGCCTATGACGCCACGAAGATTGACCGCTTAACTATTGGTGTCCAGCCTGAGAATAGAACAGCAGGTATGTTGCCTTTAATAATAACCATTTGGTGTGAGCAATCACTCACACTTTACATTTCTTTACTGCACCAATAAGTGGGGCCAAACCAATCCAATTTCCTACACAGCATATACCTAAAACAAATGAGTTAGAGGGTTGCATGCATAATTTGCTTGTTTAATGAGAAGTATTGGTTATTATAAAGGTATTGATTTTGGAGGAGATGCTCATTTGAACCTGCGCCAACTCGAAGCTTTTCGCGCTACTATGCGCAGTGGGTCTATTACTGAAGCTGCAGAAATAATGCACATTTCACAACCCAGTGTGAGCCGTTTGATCGCCGACATTGAGCGCTCTGTAGGCTTCCCATTATTTTTACGCAGTGGTCGTGGCCTCACTCCAACACTTGAGGCCAACACCTTTTTCAAGGGTGTAGAGGGCATGTTTGTGGGCGTTGAACGACTACAAGAGTTAGCAGATTCTATACGCACGACTAGCGGTGGCATTATCTCTATCGGCACCATTCAATCTATAGCAGCGTTTGAACTACCAAGGGCAGTAAATCAATTATATCAACGCTATGATGACATTCGTTTTATGATCCATGCACGCAATACTCCTGGCATACTAGATGCGGTACAGATGAACCAGTTTGATTTGGGTATCGTTGGGCAACAACCGCCCTATCAAGGTGTTGAAACTCTATTTCAGACCGCTGCACCCTATGTTTGTTTGATGCCCGAAGACCACAAACTGGTGGGACAAGCAGGTACGGTAGACCTAGAGGAATTAGCCAATAGTGAAACTTTTGTCACTTCAGGTGGTGCCTTTCCAGACCACATGATGTCTATGAGTAGTGCATTATCAAATAAGATGCAGGGCTGCTCACGCTTATCAGCCACCAATATGTCAGTGGCCGCTTCATTGGTGCGCGAAACGGGTGTGTTGGCTATTATTGATCCATTTTCAGCTGAGCAAGCCGTTAATATGGGAGGCGTTGTTTTTCGTCCTATTGCACAGAACCTAAAATATTATATTTCTATTGTAACCTCAGGTAGAGAACAGCTATCACGTCAAGCGATCGAGCTATCTGAGGTCTTAGCTCAACAACTGAGTGAGCGTGTAGCTCACGTAGTGAGCTATGCTAAGTAAACTACATTTTTATGGTCTCGGCTAATTCATAGAATTTCTGAATGAATGGCTGATCTATTGCTATTGGAGATTACAATAACCTTCGCGTTATTATAATTGAGTACCCAAAATAAGAGCCCCAGCATGAGCAAATTTCTGTGATTAAAAAAAATATAAATAGCGAAAGTAAGAAAATATTTTCGACTCAAGATGCCCTGCAGGTTGCCAAGCAAAGGCTGCCTCGGTTAATTTTTGATTTTATTGAAGGCTCTACTGGACGCGAAGTTGCAGCACTTCGAAACCTCACCCGCTTTGACGAAATCACCCTCCAACCCAGGGTCATGCAAGATGTTGAAATACGCAACTTAAAGACACCTTTTTTGGGCCAAAGTTACGACCTTCCTTTTGGCATAGCGCCCATGGGCATGTGCAATCTTGCTTGGCCTGGGGCTGACCAAGCCTTGGCAGAGGCTGCTCAAGCGTTCAACATGCCTGTGTGCTTATCATCAGCAGCCTCTAGTTCCATCGAAGACATGCGCTCGTGGGCTGGGAAGAATAGCTGGTTTCAGCTTTATGTTGGTAGTTCTATGGAGGAATCATTAGCCTTGGTTGATCGTGCTCACAAAGCGGGCTATGAGAATTTAATATTAACTGTTGATGTGCCTCAAGTATCACGGCGCTTGCGTGACTTGCGTAACGGCTTCCAAATGCCCTTTAAAATGACCCCCAAGCTATTCATGGATTTTGCTACTCACCCCCACTGGTCATTAGCCACTTTATGGCAAGGAGTGCCAGAACCGATTAATTTTAAACCACTCACAGGTGGCCAAACCTTTGATCGTAATGCCAGTCGAGCAGGAGCTAATTGGGATTTTCTAGAGCGATTGCGTGAACTCTGGAAAGGTAATTTAATTGTTAAAGGCGTGACCTCAGCCGCAGATGCAGGGCGCATACAGCAAGCCGGTGCCGACGCCATTTATGTGTCTAATCACGGTGGACGGCAGCTCGACAGTGCACCTGCCGCCATTGATGTATTACCCCTGATTCGCCAAGCTGTTGGCGCTGACTATCCCCTCATTTTTGATAGCGGCGTGCGCAGTGGTGAGGATGTGGTTAAAGCCCTAGCCATGGGAGCAAATTTTGTTATGTTAGGCCGCCCATTTATGTTTGCTCTGGGCGCCGAGGGTGCTCGTGGGGTTAATGCACTGATGCGTATTTTGGGTGAGGATACTAGCCTGACCCTAGCCCAAACTGGGTTAACAGAGATTAATCAAGTGACGCCCAGCATGCTCAACAAATGCCCACCAGAACTATTTATGGAAACCTTAGAGTCGAGCAAAAATGCCACGTAAAAAAACTAATTGCATGCAAAGGAATCATTCAACATGACCGAACAAAAAAACATCCGTGGTGGCGCCCTACTCGCTCGTGCTTTTAAGAAAAAAGGTGTGGAGCATGCCTTCACTTTGGCAGGAGGCTTTTGTAACCCGGCATTAGAAGGCTTCATGGAATGCCAGATGCCTGTGATTAACTGCCCTCACGAACAAGTCGCTGGCCATTTGGCCGATGGCCACGCCCGCATCACTCGTAAGCCGACCCTTTGCCTTGTTGGCCCCGAAGGGTTCGCCAATGCTGTACCCGCCATGCTTGAGGCTTGGGGTGAACGCTCTCCCGTTATTTTTGTGACCGGTTCCTCTACCTTAAAGCGACAAGGTTCAGGAGGGTTTAAAGAAATTGATGATGTGGCTATTGCGGCACCACTGACAAAATATTCAGCTCAAATTGTTGACGGTCATCGCATTAGTGAGTTTGTTGATCGCGCATGGAAAGCCGCCACCACCGGCTATCCTGGGCCCGTACATCTAGCACTGCCAGTAGACATTATGTTTTCGTCTTTCCCAGAGGATGCGGGGCTTAATGAGCGCCCATTCGACAGAACCGATACACCCGTGCCAAGGGCTTGGCCTGATCCATCTGCATTAGCACCCATATTAGACACGATCCAAAAGGCGAAGAGACCTTTGATTATTGCCGGACATGGCGTCTGGTGGTCGAGGTCTGAGGCGCAATTAAGTGCTGCAGGCAATGCACTACGGATACCGGTATACAACGTTCCCTATCATACTAAAAATTTGGGTGAGTCTTCTGAATGCTACATGGGCTTAGCAGACTTCCATCAATATCATCCTTCAAAGCCAGCGATTCATGAAGCGGATGTGGTGGTGATGGTTGGCTGTCGTTTGGACAACCAAATGAATTTTGGCAATCCGCCCTTTATTCCTGAAAATACTAAGCTAGTCTGTGTCAATGGTAGCCATGAAGAATTGGACTATAATCATGCGGCTGATATGCAACTTTTATCTGATCCTGGGGCCTTTTTTGAGGCCCTCACGACAGTCAAAAAAACCTGGCATGATTGGTTTAATCTGCAAGTTCAACGCCGTCAAACATGGGTTCAAGAATGGAGTGATCACATTGCTGCCGAATCAGCTACAGATTTGGCTGAAGGGCGCAAAATGCACCCACTGCAATTGGGCCTTGATGTTCAAGCGGCCATGAATGATGGTGATTGGTTGATTTTTGATGGTGGAAATACGCATTTTTGGAATGAAATTGGGGTCAATATTGCCGCAAAACGAGGCTTGAAACTGGGCGGTATTCTACACCCTGGTAATTACAGCTTATTGGGTGTGGGCGTATCGTTTGCTTTTGCAGCCAAACACATCCATCCAGAAAAAAATGCAGTTTTAATTACCGGAGATGGCGCTTTCCTATCGGGAGGTTTATCCATTGAAGCTTGCTTCCAAGAAAAGGTTCCCATTATTGTGATTGTTGATAATAACGGGGGTCTAGATTGCATTAGCCAGCAGCAAGAACGTCTGTTTGAAAATGGAAAGCACTACGCTACTGATTTTCGTGATATTCCATTTCATGGCATGTTTGAAGGCATGGGCGGTCATGGTGAGTTAGTAACTCGGCGGGAGGACTTTGCCCCAGCGATGCAACGGGCCATCGCCAGTGGCAAAACGGCCTGTATTAATGTTAAGTGCCGCGGTGTGATCAGCCCAATTGTGGCGGCCACTTCAGATAAACGTGAAAAGGCTTCGATTGAATAATGGCGGTCATTACATCCCACACACTCAATGGTAACGATGGCACTCATGCCGCTGGCATTGCAGTGACATTAAGTCGTTTAGGGCAGGTTAACGAAGTGATCTTTGCCACAGTTATGGATCAAGGGGGGCGTCTTGAGCAAGAGATTGCGCCCGACCAAATTGATCCTAAGGCAACCTATGAACTGGTGTTTGAAACAGGCACATATTGGAGTGAACAAAATGTCACAGGGGCTATTTCACAAATAGTATTGCGTTTTTTAATGCCTGATCAAAAAGGTCACTATCATATGCCAGTGATTCTGAGTCCCCATTCTTACACTGTTTGGAGGTCTTGTTAATGACTGATGGCTTACATATGTCGCGCCGTATTCGACGCACACCTTATACTAGTAAAGTTGAGCAGGCCGGTGTGCGAGGCTTTTCAGTAGTCAATCACACGCTATTACCCAAAGCATTCCAACCTTCAGTAGAAGAGGATTATTGGCATTTGCGCGAACATGTGCAGTTATGGGATGTGGGTTGCCAACGTCAGGTACAAATTCAAGGCCCTGATGCCGCCAAACTCGTGCAATGGATGACCCCAAGAGATATTAATCAGGCCCTTGTGGGTGACTGTTTTTACATCCCCATTATTGACGCAGATGCGGGCCTAATTAACGACCCTGTGATGCTCAAGTTAGCAGAGGATAAGTTTTGGCTCTCCATTGCTGACAGTGATGTTTTACTTTATGCCATGGGGCTAGCTTTAGGCCGGGATATGGATGTGCAAATCTGTGAGCCCGATGTCTCACCTCTTGCAATCCAAGGCCCAAAGGCAGAAGCCTTACTTGCCACACTATTTGGTGAGCAAGTGTGTGACATTGGATTTTTCAAATTTGGTTGGATCAAATTTAAAGGCAGCCATCAGTTAATTGCCCGTTCAGGCTTTTCTCGGCAAGGTGGCTTTGAGATTTACCTTGAAGGTGGGCATCTTGGTGCTGACCTATGGGATTTTATATGGCACGCGGGACAAGCCTTTAATATAACCCCTGGGTGTCCAAATTTAATTGAACGTATTGAAGGTGGCCTGTTTTCCTATGGCAATGAAATGACTCGCGAAAATAATCCTTTAGAGATTGGCTTAGATAAATTCTGCTCACTTGATGGCTCCATAGACTATATTGGTCGTCAGGCGTTGGAAAAAATTGCTAGGGATGGCGTAGCTCGAAAAATAAGGGGGATTATTTTTGATGGCGAGGCCTGCCCTACCTGCTCAATCCCATGGCCAGTGATGGTGGAGCAGCAACAGGTTGGACAAATTACCTCTGGGATTTGGTCACCACGATTAAAAGCCAATGTAGGACAATCACTCATTGAGCGTGGCTTCTGGAAATTTGGCCAAGAGGTGGTGGTGGTTACTGCAGATGGGCAGCATCGGCAAGGCAAGATCGTCAAAATGCCTATGTCATAGTGAAAGTTGACACTGTCAGGACTTTTTGGGCCAGTTGCATCTGGCGAGTGGGCTCTGCCATACCCATCCTAACAAAACCGATGTAGTATTATTCTAGTACCGCCAATGAAATATGATCCCAGTGTGGAGGATCTTTTGACAGACAATGCACGTGGAGCTCTGCTGATGATGATCAGCATGTTGGCCTTTACGGTCAATGATGCATGTATCAAGGCAACACAGGGTGCCATTCCTTTTTTCCAGCTGTTAGTTTTACGAGGGGTTCTATCAAGCCTGTTTATTGCCTTGGCACTTTGGTGGCTGGGACAGTGGCGTGTGTCTGTGCCCTCGCCAGATCGACGATGGATCGCTTTGCGCTCACTGTTAGAAATAATGGCAACCATGTTCTTCCTGACGGCATTGTTCAATATGCCACTGGCGAATGTGGTCGCTCTTTTACAATTGCTGCCCTTGACGGTGACGCTGGCTGGGTCTGTATTGTTGGGTGAACCCATTGGGCAGCGGCGCATGGTGGCGATTTTGGTTGGTTTTTGTGGCATGTTGTTGATTATTAGGCCCGACAGTGGCGGCTTTAATGTCTATACCATTTATGCGCTTTTGGCAGTAGTCTGCGTCACGTTTCGCGATTTATCCACCCGCCGAATGTCTCCAAAAGTACCCTCTTTAATGATCACCTTTGCGTCTGCGGCAGGGCTGACAGTGATTGCAGCTATCGCAACAATGGGCGAGAGTTGGGTCCGCTTAGATTTGCATCAAACGGGTTTGATCGTGCTGTCGGCAGTGTTTATTTTCGTGGGCTATTGTTCAAGCGTAATGGTGATGCGGGTTGGCGAACTGAGCGTTGTCACACCGTATCGTTATACTAGTTTGCTTTGGGCATTGCTTCTAGGGTGGCTTTTATTTGATGAATGGCCAACCTTGCTTACGTTACTGGGCGCTGCCATTATCGCTGCAACGGGGTGCTATATGTTATATCGGGAAGCTCGGTCGACTACCACCCCCTGAAAAAGACTGGCACCTTGCCCCACCATTGGTACCCAAACGATACAGTTCTTCATGTCACAAATAAGTAAAATAGGCTCTGGCAAAACGAACGCTAATAGCCATAACCGATGCCACAGACGGTTACAGGCCCACATAGCAGACCACAAAAGCACCAATGATTAGCACAACATTAACACAACCACAAAGGGCGATAAGGCGGAAGCCTGAGCGCCAAAGCCTCGGCACACCGATGAGAATAGCGGGCACAATGGCAAAGATGGCAACCCCCAAACCCAGTTGAATAAGCATGTCCCCTGAATCAATACGATGACTCAGTGTCAGTGCGTTACCTTGCATCAGCACACTCAGTTGTTCGTTAACCGGCATCACCGTCCAGCCAAAACCCAAGGCCAGCAAACTACCCAACAACACCATTACACATCCAGCGATGGTCAACCAATAAATAGTCACCCCATAGATAATGCCACTTTGCCGCAGTGATTCTTGACTCATGATATCATCCCACCTATGAAATCCAGATCTTGTAGACCTCGATATATTAATTTGAACGAAGTTAAGCAAAGTAGGAAAATCATTAGCCGTCTAACCACCACGACCTTAACTTGTGCCAGCACGTGGGCACCAATAATACCCCCAATGACTTGCCCTAACATCCAAGGAGCCACTAAAATCGGCACCATCGCACCATACAGCATGTAGGGCCATATGGCAGCCGCGTTGCCCAAAGCGAGCAACACTCCGCTAGATGCAACCGCCGCTTTAAGTGGTACCGCCATCACTAGGTTAAGTACTGGCACCATAGCCCAGCCGCCACCTAAACCAAAAAAACCACCGATAAAACCAACCCCAACAAACAAAATAATAGCTAAGCCTAAGCGTTTGACACTGTATTTAACTTCAGTGTTTACAGACATTTCATAGTAGCTCATATCCAGGGAAAACAAACGCGCCAGACCACTCAGTTTAGAGGCCTTGGGATAATCATTACGACCACCTCCTGTGATAAATAATACCGCCACCCCAAGCAATAATATGCCCAGCAACATGCGCACCACAGCATCACTGCTTGGCCCCATGGTTGATGCAAATTGAAACGCCATCAGGGCGCCTAATAAACCACCGACTATGGTTGGCAGGGCGCAAATATAGACGAGACGTATGTCCACTAAACCTTGTTTAAGTAGTGGCGCTCCAGAAATTAAACCACTGAACATAGCCACAACTAAACCTGTCGCTCTAACCACTAAAGAATCAAAGGAAGTAAAGCCTAATACAATAGGGGTAAAAATGACTCCCCCGCCGATGCCTGCAATGACGGCTATGATAGCGATGGCGACAGATAAAACAAAAGAAGCAAGTGTGACGCTGAGGATAGAGCCGAGGGAAAAGAATTCACTCGCCTCAATAGGCTCAACAATAGCAATGGCAAAATAACAGGCTGCAGAAAGTAATATTAATAATGTGAGTTCAGGTACGTTTCGAAACAAACTCATTAGGTCTTATCCATAAGTGATTTATTTTTTCAAAATTATATCTTAGCCCAGCTTATTCATCCAATAGAGGGCCCCTAATGGTGCATGCGAGCTCACTATGAAAGCCGCTCACCAACACGTATCAGGGTTAATAATTCAAGCTCCATCACTTGATGGACATTGTAATTCTAGCGATTATTTTTAATGGCCAGTTTTTGCTTGATCCATACTAACTCTCTAGAACCTCTTGATAACCAAACAGAGCAGGTAGGCCACCCGTATGCAACATTAAAACCTTTTGACCCTTTTTGATTATTCCTTCTTCCAACAACCCAAGCACCCCTGCAAAGGTCTTTGCTGTATAAACAGGATCAAGCATGATCCCCTCGGTCTGAGCCATAAGTTTGAGTGCAAACAGAGTTTTGGGGCCTACCTGACCATAACCTGGTGCTAACGAACCATCCCAAATAAGAAGATCTTGCTGTTCAAATGGACGTTCTATATCTAGTAGAGCAGCTAAGTTTTGAGTCACTGTATTCATCCTTTGCCTTTGTTGGGCCGCATCACGGCGCACGCAAATACCATACATGGGGCTATGAATATTTGATAGTTTCAAACCCATGAGCCAACCAGCGTGAGTGGCGCCACTGCCAGAGGGCACAATTGAAACGTCAAAATCTGACATCTGAACAGCTAATTCAGCTGCCCCTTTTACGTAGCCCAGGGCCCCAAGTGGGGGATGATCAATGCCTAGTGGGATAATGTAGGGAACTTGACCATTCGCCAATAACTCTGACGCTCGCTGCGCCAAAGCTGCATCAGCACCCAGTTCATTTTCACCTTCAGGAAAAAACATATACTCAACATCTAGTAGGTTACTCAATAGCACATTTCCTGAAGAGTAATACAAGGCGCCCATGTCAGGAACTCGTTCCTCAAGCTGTAAGATGGCCTTCATGCCAAATTTTGCCGCCACCGCTGCCGCTGCGCGCACAAAATTTGACTGTACTGCTCCGGTAATCAAAATAGTATCCGATTTTTTAGCGAGTGCAGCGCCCATGTAATATTCAAGTTGGCGAGTTTTATTACCTCCAAAGGTTAGGCCTGTGAGGTCGTCACGCTTCAACCACAGATCTATGTCCAACTTGTCAGACAGGCGATCCAAGCGCTCAATCGGTGTAGGCTGAGACATTAGCTCAGCACAAGGGAACTTTAATAGTAGTTTTGAAACTTTAGACAAGTTCAAAGCCCTCAATCATAACAAGGCCATGGCCTCACTAGCATTTACTCAAGCAGACTGTGTGACTAACTCATCGAGATAGTGACGATAGGTCATTTCCTCAGCAAACCCGTTTCCACTCAGGTGAGCATCTACTTTGAATGTTAAGACAACATATAATTCACACTTTAAGTTTAGTGAGATAGTATTTTTGATAGGAACAACTGCGCTCGGTCACTGCGTGGTGAACCAAAAAAGTCATCTTTTTTTGCATCTTCAACAATTTTTCCTTCATCCATAAACACCACACGGTCGGCCACCTTTTTAGCAAAGCCCATTTCATGTGTCACCACCATCATGGTCATACCATCATGGGCTAATTCCACCATTACATCGAGCACATCATTGATCATCTCTGGATCCAATGCCGATGTTGGTTCGTCAAATAGCATTGCAATGGGATCCATTGCCAAGCCTCTGGCTATAGCAACTCTTTGCTGCTGGCCACCAGATAATTGACTGGGGAATTTGTTAGCATGATCAGCCAGGCCAACTCGATCAAGTAAGGCTCTTGCCTTAGCTTCAGATTCGCCATCCGCCCGCCCTAGAACCTTGGTCTGTCCAAGTTTCACGTTTTCTAATACGCTCATATGTGGAAACAATTCAAAATTTTGAAACACCATACCAATGCGGGCCCTGAGGTGATTCAAATTCGTTTTCTTATCCGAAACAATCATGCCATCAACTGTAATTTGACCCTTTTGCACGGGTTCTAGACCATTCACTGCTTTGATCAAAGTGCTCTTTCCCGAGCCAGAAGGACCACAAACAACGACCACTTCACCTTTTGATACGGATGTTGAACAGTTATCCAGAACTTGAAACGAGTCATACCATTTACTCACGTTTTCTAGGTGTATCATGTTGATAGTTTCCTTTGTAAGTGGCTGGATAGAAGGGAGCCAGCGAAACAAATTGTAAAATACACCACAGCCACAAACATAAACATCTCAATGAGCTTTTGGTCTCGGTTGGCAATGAGTTCAGCGCTCACCAAGAAATCCTTTAATCCCACCACATAGACCAACGAAGTATCTTGGAAAAGAATAATTGCCTGGGTCAGCAAAACAGGAATCATGGCTTTAAAGGCTTGGGGTAAGACAATAAAACGCATACATTGTGAATAAGTCATGCCAATGGCGCGAGCTGCAGCTACCTGCCCAGAACTGACACTGGCGATACCTGCTCTTATAATTTCAGAATAATAGGCCGCTTCGAACAGAACGAAGGCAATAAGAACTGACGAAAATGCACCCACAGGCCGTCCCAAAACTAAAGGCACTAAAAAATACAACCAAAAAATAACAAGAATGAGTGGCAGTGATCTGAAAAAATTAACATAGGCTGCAGCGACCCAAGCTAAAATGGGGACATTAGCTATGCGAATAATGGCTAATACTGTACCAATGACAATGCCGCCAATGACCGCTGCAACAGTGAGCAAAAGTGTTGTTTTCATACCCTCGAAGAGGAATGGAATATTGTTGTAAATGATTGCAAAATCAAAATCGCCCATATTATTTTTCCACCACAATTCGGCCAGGAACATGCAGACGTTTTTCAAGATGAAGCATGAATCCCATTACTGTAAAAGTGACCACGCTATAAATAATTGTGGCCGCAGTAAAGGCTTCGAAGCCCTGAAATGTGTATTCCTCAATTTGACGCGTCATGGAAGTCAATTCGATCACACCAATAGTCAGGGCAAGTGAAGAGTTTTTGAATATGGTTAAAAATTCACTGGTCAAAGGCGCAATAATAATACGATAGGCGTTGGGTAAGAGCACGTGAATATAGACTTTTGTTTCTGATAGGCCGATGGCCCTCCCTGCATTGCGCTGACCAATACCAATGGCATCAATACCCGAGCGCACCTGTTCACAAACCCTAGACGCTGTATACAAGCCCAAGGCCCACACCGTAGTAGTAAAACCGGGTAAGGGCATTTCGCGCTTCACCCACCGCCCTGCCTCTTCAGGCAACAGTTCAGGAAACACAAAGTACCAAAGAAATAATTGTACTAATAGGGGAATATTACGAAATATTTCGACGTAAGTGGTGCCAATGAAACGTAAATAAGGATTGATGGATGTGCGCATTATGCCTAATGCCGACCCCAAAAAAAAGGCAAGAACCCATGCACACATTGCGATCATCAGTGTCCATTTTAAACCATCAACGAGCCACCAAATGTAGGGATCTCTGAAAAGTATGCCCCAATCCCAATTATACTGCATAGTTTATTGCCTTTACGGACACCTTAAGCGATTTAGTATATACCGCTTAAGGTGTTATATCCTAGATTTGATAAATTAATCAATGAGGATAAGCTTGGGTATCAAAGGCACCTCTTAAACGGTCTGAAAGAGGCATGTTGATTTTAGTTGGGCCAGGTGAAAACCATTTGTTATAAATGTTTTCCATTTCACCTGATCTCATCAAGTCTGACATGACAATACGACCCAAGCGCTCAAATGTTGAATCATTGCGCGGAACCATAATCGCATAGGGGTCAAAAGATAAGAAACGACCAGTGACTTGATAGGCGCTGGTATCAGAAGATTTTGAAATCAAACCGTATAACAACACGTCATCAGAACCATAGGCGTCAATGCGATCGGTATCTAATGCCAACCAACCTTGGCTGTGATCTTTTAGAGTGACAACTTTCACATCCAAATTATTAGCAGCAATCGCTGCTTTTAATGCCTTTTCATTCGTTGTGCCAGCAGACACGCCCAAAACCTTACCCGCTAAGTCTTCAATCTCAGTAATACCCGACCCCACTTTACTGGCGATTTTTGTGCCTGTGATAAATGTGGTCGATAGATAAGACACCTGCTTTTGACGGGTCAAGTTATTCGTTGTGGAGCCACATTCTAGATCTATTGACCCATTAGCAATCAACGGAATACGTGTTTGTCCCGTAACTGGAACATATTTAACAGTCAAATTATCATTGCCCAACTCTGCTTTTATCGCGTCAACAATATTATGGCAAAGATCAATAGAGTAACCGATCGGTTCTTCTGCATCACCGATGTAAGAAAAGGGTACAGACGTTTCACGGTGTCCTATTGAGACATAACCCCGTTCTGCTATTTTTTGTAAAGTGGGCGAATCACCTGCACCAGCATAGGCTGCCCCAGTGAAACCAATCGCTGCAATTGCAGAAATTGCCGTTGTTAAAATAAATTTTTTCATTCCTTACTCCTTCTTGTTTTTTTAATGACTACGATCTGAAACACCTAATATTACTTATTAGACATTTAAAATTAAAAACCTTACCTTTGGGTGTTTTACCGCTATTGCTTGGCCATACATTGTTATCTTTTGCGTCAAACAAACTAACATCAGCTATGGATTTTTTGAGACTCGACACCTTTATCCATACTCTTGCCTACATATAAAAGATAAAAAATTAGCCTAACAGTTGATATCTGAGAAATAAAATGCCAAATTGTACGCGTACCCATACTATAGGTATGGGTAATGCTTAACAAAAAACCAAAGGAATAACACAACATGGATTTGCGCTGGCTTGAAGACGTTCTTATCCTTCTTGAGGAAGGCAATCTTACTCGGGCCGCACAGCGAAGAGCCATCACCCAGCCAGCATTTTCACGAAGGATTAGAGCTTTTGAAAGTTGGCTCGGGCACGACATTCTTGATCGGGACGTGAACCGGGTAAAAATTCGTGACAGTGCACGCAATAATGAAACAGAAATTAGAGCCCTAATTCAGCGCCTCAATGGCTTACAAAAAAGAATGCTCTTGGCTGACGCTGAGCAAAAACAACTTACAGTGACTGTCCAGCATTCCCTAGCTCTTTCCGTATTTCCTGATTTCATTTCCCTGGTGAATAAAGAAATTGAACCCCTGAGGTATCGTTTGAAAACGGGAGATCACCCTGACTGTATGTCGACCTTAATTCGTAGAGATGCAGATATCATGCTCTGCTACGAAACATTAGAGGGACCAAAACTACCTTTGGATGACACTTTTCTGAGCATGACATGGGGCGTTGATTGTCTTGTGCCTGTCGTGAGTAGTGCCCTCATGACCTCTTTAAACTCAGATGGAATGACCCCTGCACCAATCCCTGTCATTACTTTTCCAAAGCATAGCTTTTTCGACCAAGTACTTTCATCCGTGTCCTATAAGGATGTTGAACATAACCCCATGCTGAAAGTCATTTGTGAGTCGTCTTTTACCGCAGGAGCACGCGAAATGGTATTAAACGGTATTGGCTTAGCATGGGTGCCAATGAGTCTTGTATCTCGAAAAATTGAGTCTGGTGAGCTGAAAGACCTCAGTACAACCTATGGCAGTGTTGCGTTGAAAATATCCCTTTATGCAAGACCAGAAGGGACTTTGAATAATACCATTGTGCATAAGCTAAAGCTTTTACGTGGCCACTAGTGTGGTGATGATAGAGACTCATGAAACCCCAGGTACAACTATTGAATTTGGGCTAAAGCCCTCAAAACACGCTTTAATAAGGCCAACAGATGACTCATTACGTAATTGATAAGCCACCGCGGATATCAGCTCCTATAAAAAACACTGATGCATTATTTCCCGTGCGTCGAATTTATTGTATCGGTCGTAATTATGCAGATCATGCCATCGAGATGGGGCACGACCCAGATCGCGAACCACCGTTTTTCTTCCAAAAAAACCCTGATAACCTAGATTTTTCTGGCACTTTTACTTATCCAGAAAAAAGCCATGATGTGCATTACGAAATGGAACTCGTAATCGCCATCGGTAAAGGGGGTAAAGACATCAGTTTAGCTAGTGCAGTGAACCATGTTTATGGGTATGCCTTAGGACTAGACATGACTCGAAGAGACCTGCAGGGTGAAATGAAAAAGATGGGACGACCTTGGGAAATTGGAAAAGCATTTGAAAAGTCAGCCCCTATGGCCCCTATTATACCCGCCTCAGATTTAGGCCACCCAGTGCAAGGTTTGATCGATTTGAAAGTCAATGGGGTGTTAAAACAGAAGGGGGATTTAAATCAAATGATCTGGAAAACAGCCGACATGATCAGTTACCTGTCTACATACTATGAGCTCGCTGCGGGCGACTTAATTATGTCAGGCACTCCTGCAGGTGTAGGTCCAATTGTGAAAGGAGATATTATGACAGGGTCAATTGCGGGCATGGGAGAACTGCTTGTGACGGTGGTTTAATAAATCTTATGACTTTTTTCATAAAAACTGATGGTCTAGGTCAAGGTAAAGGTCAAGCCTAACATGAGCATACACGGTCAAAGGTTTAGGCAGGTAATCGTTACCTATTCGTAATGTCTACAAACTGACCCTGCACTCCATTGAGAAAGCCAAAACTATCATTAACTGTTTTGGTAGATAATAGAGAAAATGCCCGCTTCTGGCCATTTATTAGAATATCTATTTTGGGTATAAATACTTTTCCTTGCTGATTTAACTGAGTTTTAAATTCTGTAATTTGTTGAGAATCAACACCTAATTCTTGCAACACTTTTATAAAGTCAGTTTGTTCTAGATTATGTAAGGCTGGAAAAAATTTTGTGAAATTCTGGTTAACTTTGATTAAGTTTAAGTTTTCATCGGCATAATAAGCTGCCGTGATTGCATTTTCAAAGTTAAAAAAGCTCAACTCTAAAATTTTGTCACTGTCCAAGAAGTCCTGCACATGAGCTATCACTTTTTGGAGTTTGCCAGTAATGGCGCCCCATGTTGTCACACAAAAGGGCACAGTGTATGTGAGTAACACTTTTAGTGGGTGAGGGTAGTCGCCGTGTATAATGGCATCACCATGGTTTATAGTAATAAGGATGGTACCTACAACACAAGCTGTCAAGAAAGCTTTTAGTGGTGTTCCACCACCAAAAGCTAGACTACGAAAACTCTGTTTGGTCTGATAGTTAGTCATATGCTTTTTCGACCTAGTCGGTTAAGTTATATTTGCGCTTGGTTGCTCCCCATCGTAACCAAAAGCTATACCAATAACCATATTTTGCTAATAGTCTGGCCCAAGATGCCTATAGCACAAAGGGTCTTGTTCGCTGTGCCCAAAAGATTATTGGTTGTTTGATAAGGTCAAATAGTAAGACTTTTAATGCTTGAAGTAAGTAGCAAATACTAGCGAAACCTGACCGGCAGCCTACTCATGGTCGTGTCCATGGCGGCCTTCTCTGTGGAAAATTCATGCTTAAAAATGACTGCTCAAACTCTGCCTATTGGACAAATTGTTATGCTCTTTGGGGTTGGGGGTGCTATTTTTTAATGGCATTGCCAAGCTTAATAACCAATCTTTATTTCCTAAAGAGGTGTTATCTAAGCCCATGCGTATGCACGTGCTATTTGAGATTACAGGGCGCCTATTTTACATGCTCGCCATTACATTGACGCCTTTGTCATCTGCAACTGTAATCCTGCAAGCTACCCTCTTAGTCGTTGTAGCCGGGGCAGCTTTGGTGCTTGATTCTGGGTTCATTGTCATTGCAGGATTGTTTATCCTTTGGCAAAGCAAGCAAATGAAAACCTCAATCTAGGCGTAGATAGGCAAGGCGTAGATAGGCTCCCACATATTTAGAAGCTAAGGTAAAAGTTCAGGCTTGATTAATGGCCAAATTTTTAGATGATGCATATTCATTTTTTTCTGATTAACCAAAAAACGAACCAAAATGAAGTAGATATCTAGGTCAAAGCGATGCTCAACATCATCCTCAGAATCAATTACCTCAGCATCAGCAACCTGTGCCTCAGCAATGAGTGGCCGATGAGTTTGATCAGAAAATTGATAACCAAAATCGTAAACATCTTCAAGAATGGAGAGTTTAGCCAGATAGCGCCATCGATCCACAAGGTGAAAAGCCACTTGATCAGGCACCTGTGGATCACGTTCTTCCAACAGAATAGGCCCTACATAAGGCCACAATTTTATCTGATAATTTTTCAATGCGGCGCCCATGCGTTGATTATAACTCTGCGCCGATTCGGCCCCATGACAGGCCCCAAAACATTTTTTTAACTGACTACGAAAACACCCTTGCGAGGAATTACTGTGGCCTTCAAGTCCAAGTAACTGGTGACACAGGAAATATTGATCGGCGAGCTTTTCCATTTGTTTGGAGGCTTGGCGTGGTGAGCGAAAGAGTCCAAATTGTTGCTCTACTTCTGTGTCTGCAGTTTCTATACTCTCGATCTTGAGTCTCAAATAGCCATTGGTGTCCTGTGCACTACGATACTGAAATAGCTTGCGCACCTTGCGTAAACGTCTATTGTAAAGTGGAGCCAAGGTTTTGATTTGATTACTCTCACGGATTTGTGCTCCAAAGTCACTCGGTGTAGTTTCAAAATCAACGTGAGCGATCTTAGTACTCATCTGTAAGTCTTTTGGATTTTTATGATCAGAACTAAAGTGACTCATCACTCGGTTACGAATATGTACACTCTTGCCCACGTATAGAAGCGCACCTTTTTCATCATAAAAGTAATATACCCCAGCACTCGCAGGTAACTTTTCTACTTCTTTTGGATCCAATAAAGTGGGTAGACTTGGGCGTTTAAGTAAAACTTTACAGGTCGCCGCAATTTCATCATCCGCAAAAAGCGCCGAAGACTTTTGAAAAAATTGATAAACCATCTCAGCATCATCAAGAGCCCTGTGCCGATTTTCAATTGATAAACCAAAGCGTTCAATAATTTGAGATAAGCCATGTCGCTTAAATTGAGGATAAAGATTGCGACTAAACTTTACCGAGCACAAAGGTTTGTTGTTATAACTCATGCCCGCGCGCTCAAATTCATTCTTTAAAAAGCTATAGTCAAAACGTGCGTTGTGGGCGACCAAGGTACGGCCTTTAAGTTTACTCAGTAATTCTTCGGCAATTTGCGAAAACTCAGGGGCGCCATTGAGCATGCCTGGGCTAATGCCAGTAAGCCGCTGTATAAATGGTGGTAAAGGTACTTTGGGGTCGATAAATGTTTGCCACTTCTCAATCAGTGCACCATTTTCAATGACCAACAGGCCAATTTCAATAATGCGATGATAGGTCGCTTTGCCACCCGTGGTTTCACAGTCAAGCAAGACCATGTTCTCAGGAAAGCCTGAAGAAAGAAGGATAGGAGTGGGTTGGTCAAGCCAGTTTAACTGCATAGGAAAATCACACCCACACATCGATATTGGTCTTAAGGTAAGCGCTCTAACTTAACACGATGATTAATTAAGGAACATATTATTGCTCACGACTTTGCAACTAGCCACGTTTTTTTAGCTTATTTTTGATATTGGAATAGCCCTCTACCCATTTGCACTAAGCCAATTTTTCAAAGGCGCAGGGTCAATTTATTGAGGCTAATTAATTACTCTTTAAGTAGAGGGTTAATTAATAAATTTGACCAACTCATGGGGCGACGAGCAGCCCAATTGATTCATGACTTGCTCAAGTTCAAGAGAAAATATATCGATGCACTGGTCTGCGCCTTCTTTACCAAAAGCCCCAACACCATACATGTAAGGTCGACCTGAGAACACTAATTTGGCACCTAAGGCCAAATATCGTGCAATATCAACACCAGACTCAACTCCACTATCGACAAACACCTCAAGTTTATCACCCACAGAATCAACAATTTCCTGCATCATTTCAACTGGTGTATAAGCCAAATCAAGCTGTCGTCCCCCATGATTGGAAACGATGATGGCGTCGGCGTTGATGGATGCCACCAATTTGGCGTCTTCGACACTCAGCACGCCCTTAACAATTAAGTTGCCAGACCATTGTTGGCGTAATTCCTTGAGCATCGCTAAGTCTACGGGTTCTTTTAACGTACTACGGATGTAATTGGCTACATCCTCTAGGTTAGTTAACTTATTCATGTAGGGCTGCATGTTAGCAAACTGTGGCATGCCATTTAGAGCAGTGGCCATAGCCCAGGACGGCCTTAATAGAGTTTGATAGATACTATTGAGGGTGATTTTAGGTGGCACTGATAAGCCATTCTTAATGTCATTTGGCCGTCTTCCCGCAACGGGCACATCAATGGTGACCACCAGATTATTGCACCCAACCTGACGTGCCCTTTGCATCAAGTCGAGTCTAATTTCTTGGTCTTTAGGTGGGTAAAGTTGAAACCAAAGATTGCTTCCCGCACACGCTGCCGCCTGTTCGATAGAAGTACTTGCTAAGGTACTTAATACATAAGGAATATTGGCTTTTTTCGCCGCAGTTGCATGATATTCTGCAGCTTTAGGCCAAATCAACCCACTGAGGCCCAGCGGCGCTATGCCAAATGGTGCATCATATTGCACCCCTAAAGCAGTCGTTGTAAGGCTCGCTGTTTTAGAGCGAGACAAATATGCGGGATGTAAAGCCACCTTATCTAAGCAACGCCTATTGCGTGCAACAGCCTGATCACTGTTGCATCCTCCAACCAAATACTGGTATGCAAATTTGGGGATACGCTTTTGGGTACGCCTCTTGAGGTCGGCAATACTAGGCGCCTTGCTATTTAATTTACTCACCATATAAACAAACAGCCAAGCCAATTAATGGCAAGACTAATAGCGCCTTGCTAGGTGTTTTCATGCTTCAATTGACTGCATAAAACGATGACGAATAACTACAGGATCCAAAGTGATGACGGGTACAGGAATATTGCCAGACGCACACTTACAGACAATAATAGTCATTTGTTTGCTGGCAATCGCTGCTTCCATAACACTGACGGCCTCTTCGGCCTGACATTCCACTACGTTGTCACAACCACACGCACTTGCCACTGCAGCAAGGGAGGTTTTTTTACCCGCGTAGGTAGGCTGGTCACCAGTAGAGCCATAGCTTCCATTGTCTATGATCAGCAAAATAAAATTGTCACACACGTTATTAGCAATGGTAGGCAGTGTCCCTAAATTAGTTAGTACAGAACCGTCGCCATCAATGGCTACCACAGTTTTATCCTGTGCCAAGGCTAAACCGAGGCCAATAGATGATGACAAACCCATGGTTCCTAGCATGTAGAAATTGCTCGGTTGATCGCCAAATAAGTGCATTTCTTGACTGGGTAAACCAATGTTGCAAACAACCAATTCGCCAGACAGTACTGGGACTAAATTCTTAATGATCTCAGAACGTATCATGTTACTCTCCTTTCCAAAATGTAGCGTCAGTCAAAATTGCAACAGGCTTGTTCGCCATAAAGGTATATTTTAAAATCTCATCGATCTCATGCACATCCTCAGGCTTGTGAAAATGGTAGGTTGGAATGCCCAACTGATCTAATAATGCCTTAGTGTGAACTGCCATTTCAACCTGACAAGCAACGGGCTCTCCTAATTCACCCCGGAAGCTAATGAGCATCGGCAGAGGCAGACGATAGAATTGAGTTAAAGTTACTAGGGTGTTAATGGTGACCCCAATGGCGGTGTTTTGCATAATGATGGCAGATCTTTTACCGCCCATAAATGCTCCAGCACAAATACCCATGCCTTCATCTTCTTTATTGGCTGGCACGTGAATCATACTCTCACGGGTTTCCAGTTCAGCGATGACCCCACTAAGTTGTTTGCAGGGCACCGTAGTAATCAGTTCAATACTGTTATTTTCAAATGCATCTATAATTATTTTATCCAATGACATGTTCAACTCCAAAGTTATCCTCAGATGAGGATTTTCTAGTAAAATAAAATTTAATACAATTCATATTTATTTTACTAAAAGTATAGTTAAATTATACCTTATGGCCACGCTGATATGGCATCTAAATATAATAGACACATCAGTTGGGGCGTTTGTTGGGTCCTCATTTAATGGGTTACAACGAACAATCAATCCTATGAGGCTAACTGGTTTTGTGCCTTAACGAGCATTACTACAAACATTTTTCAATGATTTCCACAGGGTGCAATACCAAACGATCACTCTGTCCATCCATCATCTGCTCATAACAGCTAAATCCATTAGCCACCACCACAGAGTCATCGGCAGCATTATCGATGGCGGGTTTTAAGCGGCGCTCAAACAAACGCTGCCCAATAGCTCTAGTCTGTTTTTTTAAGCCATAGGTACCTGCCATGCCACAACAGCCACTCTCGGGTTCTTGCAAATCTTTAAAACACCGTAGCATCCAATCTCGTTCGTGGGATGAAATGCTGACGGATTTATCATGGCAATGAAGGTGCAGAATCCCACTATTTAACTGTTTTGCTAAAGTAATGGATGCATCGCTTAAAAACTGGGTCAGGGTTTTAGCCCTTTCACTTAGGTCAAGGGCCCGAGTGTCGTCCGGAAAGGCACTTAGTAACTCATCTTTAAAGACAGATAAACAGGAAGGTTCAAGCACAATCACCGAACACTCAGATGGTAATTTAGAGTGAAATCCATCAAGTATCAAAGTTAGTTGCTTTAATGCCTGAGCTAAAAAGCCATATTCATACAAAGGCCGCCCACAACAGAAATGCTGCTTTGCCACTGCCACTTGATGACCACTTTTTAGTAAGACATTAACTGCACTTTGTAGCAATGTAGGACGGTAATGATTATTCACACTGTCAGCCCATAACACGACTGTGGGTTGGTCCTGTTCGCCAAACCAATGAAACTGTTGGTCTTGTCTATTGGCATTTTTTCTGGCCCAACCAGTGAAGGACTGAGGGGCAAGTTTAGGTAGACCCTTTGCATCACTTAGGCCTAAAAACTTTTGCGCTAACTGACCTGTAATACCAGTTTGTAATTTATTGACCACACTGGAAAAGCGTGAGAGTTTGGGTAATAAATTGCCTATATACGCTAGGGGGTAATGACTTAATGGGCGACGTTTATGAGCATAATGAGCCGCCATAAATTCCGCCTTATAGGTGGCAATATCAACCTGTGTTGGGCATTCCGTCTTACAGGCCTTACAAGACAGACAATGCTCAAAAGAATCTGCAATGTCCTTGTTATCCCAGCCATCCTTAATCACTTCACCACGCACCATCTCATGTAGCAAATGGGCCCTACCTCGGGTGGAGTATTTTTCTTCCTGGGTGGCTTGATAACTGGGGCACATTGCACCACTTTGCGCACGACACTTGCCCATGCCAATACACCGTTCTGTGGCACGAGAAAAACCACCCGCATCATCTTTGAAGTGCAATATTGTCGTCGTTTCAGGCAACTTATAGTCAGCACCATAGCGAAGATTTTCATCCATCTTGTATGCATCAATGAGTTTGCCCGGATTCATACGCTGTTCTGGGTCCCAGATCTGCTTAAAGCGGCGGAACGCATGCATCAATTCAGGCCCAAACATAATTGGCAAAAATTCACCTTTGGCCTGACCGTCGCCATGCTCTCCAGACAAGGAGCCACCAAACTGCACAACGAGTTCAGCAATTTCAACACTAAACTTACGCCATTTGCTAATGCCTTCTGCTGAACGCGTATCAAAGGTAATGCGCGCATGGATACAGCCATCCCCAAAATGACCGTACAAACTGCTGGTATAGCCGTAACGATGGATTAATGCACTAAATTCACGCAGGTAATCACCCAATTGTAGCGGATCTACAGCAGTGTCTTCCCAGCCAACAACAGGATCTGGATCATCGGCATTAAGACTCATCGCTGTGGCAGATGCGCCTTGTTCTCGGATGCTCCAAACGGCAGCAGTGTTAGCAGCATCAGCAACAGATAATACTGATTTTACTTTTTTTGATAAGCCCATGGCAGTTTCAAACTGGTGGCATAATTGAGTTAGGTTATCAGCACTGTTGGCACTGAGTTCAACCATCAACCATGCTTGGCCTTCAGGCAATAAAGCAATTTCAGCCTGTTTAAGATTGCGTTCTGTTAAACCACCGATGATACCCCAGTCCAATCCCTCCATCGCAATTGGGGCAAAAGGCAAGATTTCAGGCACGCTATCACCTGCAGTGTATATATCCTCAAAGCCAAGGACGATTAAACGTGTGTAGAGTGGATTTTCAATGAGCTTGACGCGTGCTTGCAATACAGTAACGCAAGTGCCCTCTGAGCCAACCAGTGCACGAGCCACATTGAAGTCATTTTCAGGCAGTAATTGGTCTAAGTTATAACCTGAAACCCGACGCTTAATATTGGGGTAACGTTGTCGAATGAGCTGCTGATACTCATCGCGGATGGAGACCAGTTCACGATAGATTACAGCACGGCGGTCAGTGCCTGCTACAATCTTTTCAAGCTCTTGAACTGAAGTTGGCCCAACCCAAAAACGAGCCCCATCTGAGGTTAGTATTTCAAGCTGTAAAACATTTTCGACCGTTTTACCTGCCAGCATAGAATGGGGCCCACAAGAGTTATTGCCAATCATGCCCCCAAGGGTGCAACGACTGTGGGTACCAGGGTCGGGGCCAAAAGTCAGCCCATACACCTCAGCTTGTTGTTTAAGTGCATCACAAATCACTCCAGGATCAACCAGAGCCGTTTGATTTTCAACATCAATGTCTGAGACCCGAGTTAAATAGCGGGAGCAGTCCACCACCACAGCCTCATTAACACCTTGACCATTTTGAGAGGTGCCGCCACCCCGCAATAATACAGGCAAACTAAAGGTCTTACACAGGGTGACCGTATTCACCAGATCATCCACAGTTTGGGGATACACCACACCCAAAGGGATTTGCCGATAGTTGGAAGCGTCTGCCGTGTATAGGGCAACCCCTGCCGCAGAAAAGTCACACTCGCCTTGCAGTATGTGTGTGAGTTGGGCATGAAAGTCTTTTAAATGGGCGTGGTAAACAGGTACGTTGGGCATATTATGGCTGCAATTTGAGGTATAAACATGGGGTCGCCAACAATCGCTTGTTCAGCAACCCATAAAATAGTGCCAGGCTAAAGCAGCGCTTGATCAGGGCAGTGGCACATGTAAGACAAATTTAAACAGGGTGTAAAAACACACAATAATTGATAGCCCAGACAAAAAATAAACCATGGCTTTTTTCTGGGTCCATTGATCGTGCATTGACGCAATCAAACCCAGCACAAAGGTTACTATGCAGGCGATCAGCAGTCCAGTGTAGGGCATTAATGCACAAGCTAAAAGCATACTACTCACTAGTAATAACCTGCGCCACCAAACACCCACTTCAATGCCAGACACCATCGTTGGCTGGATGATTTGTTTACCTATGGCTAAGGCAGAAAAAAGCATCAACGCAAGTGCTGAAGTCTGGGGAAACACCTTAGAGTCAATGTCGGTATAACTTGCCGAGTCATACAAGGTAATCACACCGATTAAAATGAGGATAGTTGCCACCACGATAGAGCCACGCGTGCTAATTTGATCTGTTTGACTGTTGGCCTCTGGACGCGTGTCTGGGTCTAAATCAAGCATTTTCAGTACCCACCTTTGTTTGATTTTTTCTATTTAAATACCAGGGTAAAATCAAGGAAATCAGGGTGAAGGCAATTATGGCCTGAGACAGGGGCCTACCAAAAAACATGCCTGGTAAATTATTCACTGCGGCGCCAATGGTCCACGCTTGCACAAAACCTTGTTCCGCAATAGGGCCCAAAATCAAACCTAGAACGATGGGTGATGCTGAAAAACCATATTTGGAAATTAGCCATCCAAAGACACCCAAGCAGAGCATGATAACAACATCAGAGATGCTATTTCTAATGGCGTAAGTCCCTATGATCGTCATAAAACCTACGGTTGGTACCAGCACCGCTTTAGGGATAGTTACAATTGATTTATAGGCATAGCGTCCAATAATTAAACCAATAGGAAGCATGAGTACGGTAGCTATTAGTAGGCCATAAATAAAGGTATAGACTATAGACCCATTTGACTGAAATAACTCTGGGCCTGTTCTGACACCCTGCACCATGAGAGCGCCCAAAATGACTGCATCAGGAGGAGTGCCTGGGATGCCCAATACTAAGGTGGGGATAAATCCGCCACCCACTGTGGCATTGTTAGCAGATTCAGTGGCAATAATTCCGTCTGGCTCACCTTCACCAAACCTTTGATGGGGTTTAGCTGTGCGCTTTGCTTCTGTGTAGGCCACTAAGCCTGCCACTGAGCCACCCGCACCAGGCAAGATTCCCACCAGCGTACCTATAATTGAGGACCGAATTAAATTGAACTTTGAACCAAAGGTGATACGTGCTGCACTGAGAATCGGCATTTTAGCCACGTCACCTGTGATTTTTAGATGTTTTTCTCCGGTCGAACACATATCTATTAATACTGGAATACAGTAGAGACCAATCATGGCACCCACCACTTCAAAGCCTGAAATCATGGTTTGACTACCAAACGTGAGGCGGATATCAGCAGAAATTTCTGCAACGCCCACGGTTGACATAATCATACCTAACGCACCGCCTGCAAGACCCATCATCAGGTTGCCTTGGGACAAAGAAGCGATGAGAGATAAACCAAAAATTGATAACCAAAAATATTCTACTGGTCCAAATGCTAAAGCCACAGAGGCCAAAGGTGGGGCCAGTAAAAGCAGTGCAAAAGCACCCACTAAGCCACCAAAAACAGATGAAAAGCAGGCAATAGCAACCGCTAAGTCTCCCTTACCGCGCTTAGCTAATGGGTAACCATCAAAGGTGGTCGCAATGGCTGAAGGCGTGCCTGGGGTATTAAGCAAAATCGCTGCATAAGCTCCACCGTAAATAGCCCCTGTATAAATAGCGCCTAACAAAATCAACGCTGTTTCTGGAGCCATACTGAAAGAGATAGGGACTAGGACTGCCACAGCCATGGTGGCAGTCAGTCCTGGTATAGAACCAATGAGGGTTCCGGCAACTACTCCGAACATAGCCACCGCTAGATTCAACGGTGTCAATGCAGCTAAAAAATTGCCGAAATCCATAATCTATACCTATGTGTTACTAATTAACCAATTAACTCATTAATTACTTAATCAGGCCTGCTGCACGAGCGTCAAGAAGGTATTCTGCCGTGCGTTCTTTCATAAATGCATCCATCTGACTAGCACCAATATCAAGTAGTGCAAAGCCACCATTAAGCATCGTCTGACGGAATTCAGGGTCGGCATTAATTTCACCAATTCGGTTAGACCATTCAGTGACTGTTGCAGCACTGGCCGAACTAGGTAATGCTATACCTCGGTATGCACCGCCTACCATATCATAGCCTAACTCTTTAAATGTAGGCACCTCAGGAAATAATGGATGACGTGTTTCCATCGCTACAGCCAACATGCGTACTGCTTTTCCTTGCTTAGCTCCAACTGTAGTATAGCCCCATTGAGCTGTAACTTGGTCACCTAAAAGAGCTACAGTAGAAGCGCCTGTGCCTTTAAAGGAAACATAGGTGGTTTTAATTCCCGCCATCTTATCAAATTTAATCTGTGCCAAATTATTAGCTGAGGCTTTACCAGAACCTGACATGACCACAGCACCTGGGTTTGCCTTTGCATCATCAATGAGATCTTGCAAAGTTTGGAATGGACTGTCAGCTTTAACTACAATAGCATCGGGGGTGTAATGGAACATGTAAAAGGTATGAATATCTTTCGTGGTAAAGCCTACGTCTTTTTGGGCAGGTTTAATAACAATATGAGGTAAGTTAATTCCCATGATGGTTTGTCCATCTCCGTTGAGACCATTAAGAGAGGCCCACCCAGCAGCACCGCCACCACCTGGCTTATAGGAAATGACTAGATCGTCACCAAACTTTTCTTTGTAAAAAGATTGCTGCATGCGTGCAGAGACGTCAGATTCTCCACCAGGTCCAAACGGGATGATGTAATTTACTGAATCTGCGTAAACGCTGCTAGCAGATATAGAGACAGCTGCTGCTATCGTGAGCATTGCTGTGTGTTGCACAATTTTTTTGATAATCATTATTTTTATTGTCCTATTAAGGTTAGTTAAAACAGCTTGAATTTAAACTTTTAGACTCACAACTGAATCGTTCACATCTATAGATGCTGATGACAAGAGGGCTTTAGCAGCGATAGAACAAAACTAGTTAGCTTGCCCATATAGTTACTCGACGATTGTCACTTGATGCATAATCAGGTATAAAAAAACTTAAAACAATATGTTTTTAATTTACCATAGGTAAATATTTTATTTACTAGACGCGACTAAAAACAAGTCGCCCAAAAAAATATTGGTGTCGTTATGTCTATCAAACAATTAAGGTCGCTGTTGGCGATCGAAGAAAATGGCAGCTTTTCTGCTGCGGCTGATCAGTTGTGCATTACTAAAGCCGCCGTTGGGCAGCAGATGAAGCTATTAGAGGAATCTCTGCAAACCCCATTATTTGATCGTAATGGTTACATGCCCACACTCAACTCTGTGGGTATAGCCTTTGTCAAAGAAGCCCATAAAGTCCTCTTAAGCTATGACACATTATTTAATAGCATGGATGAGGAAGATGATTTTTTTGGCACGATTAGTCTAGGTGCAGTGCCCTCTGCAATATTAGCTTTGGTGCCTTTGTCGGTTAAAAGCATGATGAAAGAAGTCACTAACACCAAAATCCGTATTATTCCTGGCACCTCGACTGACCTCTATGACCATGTACTTAATGGTTCCATAGACATGGTGATATTGAGCAAACCCCAAAGAATAGAGCCAGGCCTTCAGTGGGACCTCTTGTCAGAAGAACCATTAGTGTTGTTAACATCCAGCGATTTTAAAGGCAGCGATCCTATACAAATTTTAAAAACCCAGCCCTACATCAGATTGGCACAACGCACTTCTGTAGGTTTGTTAGCAGATAATTGGCTGATAAAAAATAAAATAACCGTTAAAGAAACCATGATCATGGAAACCATGGAAACCTTAGGTTGTATGGTCGCCCATGGTCTCGGTGTTTCGGTAGCACCCAACCTCACCAAACCAGACCCTATTTTTTCTAATCTAAGAAAAATTCCACTTGTAAAAGGCACTGAGGCTCGCGTGCTCGGCATGCTCACAAGAAAAGACAACCCCAAAACCAAAGTCATTATGAAATTCAAGCAGCACATCAATAACACGATCAAAGCCAAACCTATTTAATCAGTGCAGGTGGCCTATTTCCATCCCTACTAGACTGAGTAACCCGCCTCAGTAAGACGCCTTGCCAGTGCTTTAATATGAGCAGGGCCCACTTCACAGCAGCCACCAATGAGAGCGGCTCCTTGATTAGCCCACTGCAAAGCAAATTCAGCATAGGCCGCAGGGCCAAGATCTGATCGTGATTCCATGGATTTAACTGTACCGCCGGGTTGTAAACTGTCTATGGATGTAAAACCATTGCCATAGGCGCCTGTAAGGCCTTGGTCAGATTTCATTTTTGACCATGAAGCCAAGATAGCTTCTGGTTTACTGCAATTAAGTAATTTTGCATCGGCACCAAACTCATCTAACATCGTCACGGCATCTGCTAGTAATTCACCACTGCGCAGCACACCTTTATCATTATCCTCAATGGTTAAAGAAACCCATACTGGTAGGCCACTCTTTTTCGCCGCGACTAAAGCCGCTTTTGCCTCGGCAATTGAAGACATAGTCTCACACAAGAACACATCCACATGGGGCGCTTGAATGGCCACTATCTTGCTATAGCTAGCAAGCATTGCCTCATATTCTGGGGCTACTTCAGCCTTGTAACTGGCCACTAACGGCGGCAAGCAACCGGCTATTTTTACGCCTACAATCGCCGCTAGATCACGCGCACTAGTGGCCGCATTGACAGCAGCTAGTTGTAGCTTTTGGAAATCGTTGACATTACCATCACGAGCTAATCGTTCTGGCGTCATGGTATAGCTATTTAACGTAATCACCCTGGCGCCTGCGCGAATAAAATCAACATGTAAGTCGCGCACGATTTCGGGTTCGTCGATCATCACCTGAGTTGACCAAAGGGGCGTGATTTCTTGGCTACTGCGTTTGAGTAACTCTTGGCCCATGCCTCCATCTAATAGGGTAATGGCTGGCAAAAGAGGGGTCTCTGACTTAGTGGCACTCATGTAAAAACTACCTTGTGTTGACTGGTTTTTGAATGTCTAAAACGGGACCTATTTTACAATTCAGTAAGAGCCCTTGCATACCCCTACTTTATTGAAATGTAAAAATAAAAAGCCCGAACAGTATCAGGCTTGTTAGTTGAATTACACAACTAGGGTGGA
>Ga0209384_1000017_pt1 | contig 122953 bp, 95 predicted proteins | sample CoawatmetaG05DNA_FD_187511 | JGI IMG/M metagenome (GOLD analysis project Ga0209384, IMG submission 187511) | Marine microbial communities from the West Antarctic Peninsula - Coastal water metaG058-DNA (SPAdes) (version 2) | ecosystem: Environmental > Aquatic > Marine > Coastal ... | reverse complement strand
TCGTATGAATTTTACTTTCGTAAAAATCCTGAGAATATTTTCTGTCGGGATTAGCAACTTCTTTTTTTGCATCCACCGCCATTTCTAACCACAACCATCCAATCACCACAATACTCATGTATTCCATGAATAAATTTGCATCTGCCAAATAGCGTTCGTAATTTCCTTTCATTGCAAAAGGCATTAAATGTGCCAATACTTTTTCTGAAAGTTTTAGCTTTTCACCTAAAACAGCAGCATATTCTTTGAGGTCATCTTCTTTTGTAGCCGCTTCAATAGTCCGCATGATTTCGGTCACCAATAGGGCCAAACCTTTTCCGTTTTGCATGGTTACTTTTCTTCCCAATAAGTCTTGCGATTGAATTCCTGTTGTTCCTTCGTAAAGGGACGAAATTCTGATATCTCTATAGTATTGTTGCAAACCAAAATCTGTACAAAAACCATATCCTCCTAAAACTTGTAAGCCGTTATCTACAGATTCTGCACCCGCTTCAGACGGAAACGTCTTTACAATCGGGATGATCATCTCTAGCAATAGGCTGTACTTTTCTTTTTCTTCCTCCGAAGTTGCTGTCGTAATAATATCTTGGTATTTTGATGCTAAAAAAACCAAACTTAAAGAACCCTCTGCAATAGATTTTTGCAACAGTAACATTCTTCGAACATCTGGATGTTCTATAATTAAGCTTTGTTTTTCTGTAGGATTTTTTTTCCCAGTACTGGTTAGTTTTCTTCCTTGTGGTCTTTCATTTGCATATTGCAATGAAGTTCTATAAGCGGCCATTGCAATTGCAGCAGCACCTCTACCAACGGCTATTCTTGCCCCATTCATCATTAAAAACATTTGGTTTAAACCTTTGTGCGCTTCACCTACAAGCCAACCTCTACAATCATCAGTATCGCCAAAACCTAAATGTGTTGTACAGTACCCTCTTTGTCCCATTTTCTGAAAATCTGCAATAGTCATTACATCATTATATTCCAAACTCCCATCTTCTTTCAGACGCTTCTTAGGAACAACAAAAAGTGAAATCCCTTTTGTTCCTTGCGGAGCACCTTCAATTCTTGCCAACACTAGATGCACAAAATTATCTGCATACTGATGATCTCCACCAGAAATAAATATTTTTTGTCCACTAATTTTATAATAGCCTTCATCTGTTGGAGTCGCTTTCGTTACAATATCAGACAAAGAGCTTCCTGCCTGAGGTTCTGTTAAGCACATCGTGCCTCCCCAAATCCCTGCAAGCATATTTGGTACATACGTTTCTTTGAGTGCATCGTTGCCAAACTCAACTATTAATTCTGCGGCACCCTGTGTTAAACTCGGGTAGCCAGGCAAATGATTGTTTGCTGCATCCATAACATATACGGCAGCCTGCAATGCAGAAAAAGGTATTTGAAGCCCACCATCCTCATAATCAAAAGAAGCTGCTATGATGCCCATTTCTCCAGATTGACGCATTACCGTTTCTACCTGTTTGTGCACGATTACTTTGCCATCTTTATGATATGCAGGAGTTTCATCCATTTCTTTAAAGTAGGGATACAATTCTCTATCTGAAAATTCCTTAACAGAGTCTATAAAAAGATTCAACGACTCCATATCATGTTCTTGAAACCGCTCTCTTGATAATAAATTTTCTAAGCTATGAACATCATAAAGAAGGTACTTCAGCGTTTCTAAGTCTACATATTTTTTTGACATGGTATCTATCTGTTTTATAGTTGATTTTTAATTTTAACCAATTCCGCCTTCACGGCTTCTAGCTTCGAAATAATTTCGTGATTATATATGGTTGCGTCTGGATTTTTTTTTAATTTTTGTTTTGCACCCTCTAAAGTAAAACCTCTTTCCTTTACTAGGTTATATATGAGTTTCAGGTTTGCAATGTCTTCTGCAGTAAAAAGACGGTTGCCCTTTGCATTTTTTTTAGGCTTGATAACATCAAATTCCTTTTCCCAAAAACGAATTAAGGAGGTGTTTACCTCAAAAGCTTTGGCTACTTCGCCAATTTTATAATACCTTTTTTCAGGCAATTCTATATGCATTTTCTTTGATCTTCAGTAGTTTATTCTTTGAGCGTTGGAACATTTTTATGCACTTAATCATAAGACTGTCCCTCTTCTTCAGCTGCTTTCTGCATTGCTGCAAACTCTTCTGGTGTTAAATCTCCATAGTAAAAATTAATAGGGTTTAAAGCCCTGCCGTTTTTATGTATTTCGTAATGTAAATGGGCCGAAACCGATCTACCCGTATTACCAACATATCCAATTAAATCACCACGTTTTACTTTTTGCCCACGTTTTGCTTTGATTTTACTCATGTGTGCATAAATAGTTTTATAGCCGTATCCATGTTCTATATAGACAACTCTACCAAAAGTAGCACTTCTTCCAGAACGCGTTACTTTTCCATTTCCAGAGGCATAAATTGGTGTTCCTACAGACGCTGTGAAATCCATTCCCTTGTGAAATTTCCTTATTTTTAAAATAGGATGCATTCTCCATTTATAACCAGAAGCCATTCTTGTTAAGTCCACTAATTTAACGGGTAAAATGGCTGGAATTGATGCCAGCATTTTCTCTTTTTCTTTTGCTAAAGATACAATTTCGTCTAAAGATTTAGACTGCACTACCATCTGTTTAGACAAGATATCTACATCCATGGTCAGCTGCTTTATCATTTTAGAATTGTCATAGCCATCTAAACTCTTATACCTATTTACACCTCCAAAACCCGCCTTTCTTTGCTCATCTGGTATTGGATTGGCCTCAAAATACATTCTATAAATATTATTATCGCGCTGTTGTAATTGATTTAAAATAGTAGAACTTTCAGAGATCCTCTTCGATAATAAATCTAAATTAAATTGTAAATTTTCGTTTTCTCTATTGACCGCACGCTCGTTTGGAGACATTATGAATTGACTAAAAACAATAAAACCAATAAATGCAATTAATAAGACTGCTAAAAAACCAAAAATAGTTTTCTTATAATATTCACTTTTCTTTACAGCAATTTTTCTGTAAGAAAGTGTATCCGCATCGTAATAATATTTTACTTTTGCCATAGTTGTAAATGTACTATTTTTGTTTTTTTAAAATGCGATTTAAAAAGATCTCATTTTTATTAACTCGCTAATTTACAAAATGTTTTACAACTGCTTTTTTAAAGCATATTTTTAAAGAATATTAACACAATCCACAACGTTGGAAAAATTTTTCCTATGAAATCACAAGACATTCGTGCTACATTTTTAAATTTTTTTAAAGAAAAATCACACTTAATTGTGCCTTCTGCTCCTATGGTCACCAAAGATGACCCCACTTTAATGTTTGTAAATTCGGGGATGGCACCTTTTAAAGAATATTTTCTAGGAAATGCAATTCCAAAAAACAGTCGGATTTCAGATTCGCAAAAATGCTTGCGAGTTTCAGGGAAACACAATGACTTAGAGGAAGTAGGTTATGACACATACCACCACACTTTATTTGAAATGCTTGGAAACTGGTCTTTTGGAGATTACTTTAAAAAAGAAGCAATAGCGTGGGCTTGGGAGTTGTTAACCGAAGTTTATAAAATAGACAAAGATATTTTATATGTGACCGTTTTTGAGGGCTCTGAAGATGCTGACAAGTTAGGAATGGACACTGAAGCGTATGATCTCTGGAAAGAATACATTGCTGAAGACAGAATTTTAAAAGGAAATAAAAAAGATAATTTTTGGGAAATGGGTGCACAAGGGCCTTGTGGACCTTGTTCTGAAATTCATGTAGACATACGCTCTGCAGAGGAGAAAGAAAAAGTAGACGGAAGAACCTTGATCAATGAAGACCATCCGCATGTAGTGGAAATATGGAACCTTGTTTTTATGCAATTCAACAGAAAAGCAAATGGAACTTTAGAAGATTTACCAAATAAGCATATTGACACAGGAATGGGCTTTGAGCGCCTGTGTATGGTTTTACAAAATGTTCAATCTAATTATGATACTGATATTTTCAAGCCAATTATTAGTGAAATTGGGGTTGTTACCAACACAAAATATGGTGCGAACGAGCAGCAAGACATTGCAATACGTGTAATTTCAGACCACTTGAGAGCCGTTGCTTTTTCCATTGCTGATGGCCAATTACCAAGTAATACCGGTGCTGGTTACGTCATTCGAAGAATTTTAAGGAGAGCCATTCGCTATGGGTTTACTTTTTTAGACAAAAAAGAACCTTTTATTTACAAGCTAGTCACTGTGCTAAGCAAGAAAATGGGCGCTGCTTTTCCTGAGCTATTAGCACAAAAACAGCTTATTGAAAATGTGATTAGAGAGGAAGAAGCTTCTTTCTTAAAAACGTTGGACAAAGGCTTACTCTTATTAGATGTAATTATCGCTTCCACAGACTCCAAACAAATTTCAGGAGAAAAGGCATTTGAATTATACGATACTTTTGGTTTCCCTGTTGATTTGACTGCCTTAATTTTATCTGAAAAAGGATATCGTCTCGATGAAAAAGGTTTTCAGGAAGAACTTCAAAAACAAAAAAAGAGATCGAGAGCTGCAAGTGAAACCTCTACTGAAGATTGGACTGTATTAGCTGCGAATGCCGATGAAGAGTTTATTGGTTATGATTCTCTAGAAGCAACTGTAAAACTAACACGGTATCGAAAAGTAACGTCTGTAAAAGACGGTGAAATGTATCAATTGGTGTTCAATTTAACACCTTTTTATCCAGAAGGTGGTGGACAAGTTGGTGACAAAGGGCGCCTAACGGACCTTGAAGGGGATGTTGTGGCTATTTTAGACACTAAGAAAGAAAATAACGTTATTATTCACCTTACAAAAAACCTTCCAAAGCGTGTTCATGGTGAATTCAAAGCCGTTGTAGAAGAAAAAATACGCTATCAAACCGCGAGTAATCATACGGCAACACATTTACTGCATCAAGGTTTAAGATCTATTTTAGGAACGCATGTAACTCAAAAAGGTTCTGCAGTTCATTCTAAATACTTACGTTTTGATTTCTCTCATTTCTCTAAATTAACTGCAGATGAACTTCTTGAAGTAGAAAACTTTGTCAATGCACGAATTTCAGGGAAACTTCCTTTAGAAGAACAAAGAGATGTGCCAATGCAAGTCGCAATTGATCAAGGAGCCTTGGCATTGTTTGGAGAAAAATATGGCGATGCTGTAAGAACGATTAAGTTTGGAACCTCTGTTGAACTCTGTGGTGGAACGCATGCAAACAATACAAGTGATCTTTGGCATTTCAAAATAAAATCTGAAGTTGGCGTTGCTGCAGGAATTAGAAGAATTGAAGCCATTACAAATACCGCGGTAAAAGATTTTTATTTTGAAAATAACAAAACTTTATTTGAAATAAAAGAAGTTTTAAACAATACAAAAGAGCCTGCAAAAGCGGTTGTAAAATTACAAGAAGAAAACACTTCTTTGCAAAAGCAAGTTGAGCAACTTTTAAAAGAGAAAGCACAAAACTTATCTGGCGAACTCAGGAATCAATTACAGGAAATAAATGGGGTCTCTTTTCTTGCCACTACAGTGGATTTAGATGCAAACGGAATTAAAAATTTAGCTTTTGATTTAGGGAAAGATGCTAAAAACATGTTCCTTTTGTTTGCGACTGCTCCTTCTAAAGACAAAGCAATGCTTACCTGCTACATCTCTAAAGAACTAGCGAATGAACGCGGTTACGATGCAGGTAAAGTCGTACGAGAATTAGGAAAATTAATTCACGGTGGTGGTGGTGGTCAAAACTTTTTTGCAACTGCGGGTGGAAAAAACCCTGGAGGTATCCCTCAAGCTTTAGAAAAAGCAAAAGAATATATAGCTTAAAAATGAAGCTTCAAACCAATTTATCAATAAAGAAACAAGCGGATAATCAAATAGACTATTCTTCTAAAATATTCTTATTAGGCTCTTGTTTTTCAGAAAATATTGGCAATAAGCTTTCGTATTACAAGTTCCAATCGCAGCAAAATCCGTTTGGAATCCTGTTTCATCCAAAAGCCATTGAGCAGTTAATAAAAAACGCAATTCAGCAAAAAGTTTATACCGAAAAAGACCTCGTTTTTAACAACGAGCGTTGGCATTCTTTGGATGCTCATTCGAACCTCAGTGCTCCGGACAAAAAGGACGTTTTAATAAATTTAAACACAGCCTTAGTTGAAACAAAAAACCAGCTAGAAAAAGCATCACATATTATTATTACTTTAGGTACGTCTTGGGTATACAGCTATGTAAAAACGGATATGATTGTTGCAAATTGCCACAAGATTCCACAGAAAGAATTCTCAAAGGAATTACTTTCAGTTGCTGAGATTTCAGAAACATTACACGCTATTTTAGCCCTCATAAAAACAGTAAACTCAAAAGCATCTGTACTATTTACAATATCTCCTGTACGGCACTTGAAAGACGGTTTTATTGAAAATATGCGCAGTAAAGCACACCTCATCTCAGGAGTCCATGCAACGATTGCTCTAGAAACGAATGCCTATTATTTTCCTTCCTATGAAATTGTCATGGATGAGTTAAGAGAATATCGTTTTTATACGGAAGACCTGCTCCATGTAAATAAAACAGCCATCCATTATATTTGGGAAAAATTTATTGATTGTTGGTGCTGTGAAGCGTCAAAAGCCACAATGCAAGAAATAGAGACCATTCAAAAAGGACTTTCTCATACGTCTTTTAACGAAGACTCTGAGCAACACCAAAAGTTTTTAAAAAGCCTAGAAGAGAAGAAGAAATCAGTAATAAAAAAACATCCTTTTATTTCGTTTTAGAAATTACTACAGCTATTATTTCAAAACTGCGGCAACATTCTGCCAAGGACCTCCATTGATTGCATCAATACCATTCTGAGTTAAAAACTGCGCTGCCTGGCCACTTCTAGCGCCACTTCTGCATACTGCAATTATTGGTTTTTCCCAAGACTTAATCTCCGCTACCTCTGCTGGAATTGTATCTAGAACCATGTGTTTAGAACTTTCTATATGACCTTCATCCCACTCCTCTAAAGTTCTAACATCTATAATAATTGCCTCTTTTTCTAAATATTCTTTTATCGCTGCACTCATCTTTTTATTTTTTAAAATATCCAACAAACAATTCTTTCGCTAAGACGCTGCTATTGCTAGTAAATTCAATCCGTTTTCTATTAATTTTTGATACTGCTTATTTTGTTGTAAAACAATCAAATAAGCTCGTATTTCGGTTTGAATACTCAAACTGTTCTGCAAAGCTACTTCATAAAGTTCTAAACTCAATAACCAATCTTTCGAAAATTCGGTTTTCAATTGTTTGAAAATGGACGAAATCTCTTCTTCGGAAACTGAATTTTCTTCCCGCATAGTCCTTACTTTTTCATACAGACGATACAACTCCTTTTCTTTAGCAGTATATTTTATTTTATGTGTTTTTGTCTCAGAAACGGCACTTTTATCTTCAAAAGAATTCACATCTGCAGCATCTGCATAGGCGGAAACTACAGCTTCACCAACGGCCATATTGTAAACACCCAAATCTGGAGTGAATAAAACTTTCTGCTTGTGAGTAACCGTACAATTTTCAAAGGATATTAATAATATTTTTCCACGCAAATCTCTTGTACCTGTAATTACGTCTCCAGCTACCGTAATACCTCCCTCAAACTCCAAAGAGATATTTTTTCCTTCGGAAATCTGATACGCATCTAGGTCTCTAGGACTCATGTTTTCGATAGGAATATTGATTCCTTTCAGTTTACCAACAGGACTTCCAAAACCATTTGTATGCTTTTCAACACCGTGTCCTATTAACTCTTTATCTCTGTTTGATAGCGCTGTAAAACCCGTTGTTTGAAAATAAATAGGCTTGTTATTTTCATCTTCTATAACATCTGTAAAAGTACCTGAAATCTGAATTCCTGTGCTCAACTCTATGGTTCCTATATTCTGAGAAGCGATTAGTTTTTGAATGCCGCTTAACCCTCCTTTTCTAATCGCCATTTTATTAGCAAACTGCTCTAAAACTAGACTTAAATGGGCAAAATCTGGAATGACAAACAATTGTGGCTGTGGTTTTGTTATGTCAAAATTAATATCTGCTGCTGCAATAGAATAGGCTGTTTTCTTTACCTCCGGTTGCATACACCAAGCACTCTCACCGATAGAAGAAAGCAGTCCTGCACCATAAATCTTAGGGTCTTCTATAGAACCTATCAAACCATATTCTACGGTCCACCAATGTAAATTTCTTATTTGGGCCATTTCAGAAAGTGGTCCCATATTGTCCTGCAAGTATGCTACCTGAGCTTCAGCAGCATCTCTTTCTTTTTCTGAAGCATTTGGATTTTCTTTTAAAATAGACAGAAGACGAATGGCCTCATATATTTCAAAATCCTTAGCAGAAGAGATTGCTTTACATCCTATTTCACCAAAACGCCTTAAATACTCTGCATATTCTGGATTTGCAATAATAGGAGCATGCCCAGCAGCCTCGTGGATAATGTCTGGAGCAGGGGTATATTCAATATGATTTATAGTTCGCATGTCTGATGCAATTACCAAAACATTATATGCTTGAAACTCCATAAACGCATTTGGCGGAATAAATCCGTCTACAGATACTGCTGCCCATCCAATTTCTTTTAAAATACGGTTCATTCCTGCCATATAGGGAATGTCCTCTGTTGAGATTCCTGTCTTTAAAAGTCCTGAAATGTATGATGAATGCGCAACTTTACTCAAATAATCCACATTAATACGCATTACATACCTCCAAACAGCTTGATTTTGTGGAGTGTACTCTTCATAAGGCTGTTGTACAACAAACTTATGCAAGTGTTTTGGAAGCTTTTTTGTGACATCATTCAATTGAAAGTGCATATTGATATAATTATTGAATTATTCCCACAAAATTACGCATTAAAATAATGATTCTTTATTTACAGCTCACGAAAACTACTATTTATTTTCATATTTATACCTAAAAAATAAATAAGCAACTCTAAACGATCAAGAAACCATCTTAAATTGCCAAAACCACTGAAATTTATCCAGAAAATAACCCCTGTTTTTTAAAAATAATCTCTTTCCTTACGCTATCGGTTTCGTTGAAAATCAGAAAAAAGACAAAAAACTTTCCTATTTTTACTGCTCAAATGAAATCCATGAACAAGAAAGTAATCTTAATGATTTTAGATGGTTGGGGAATTACACAAGACCCTAAAGTATCTGCAATTTACAACGCAAAAACACCTTTTATAAACGAGCTCTATGATACCTTCCCCAATGCTGCACTAAGGACTGATGGTTTGCATGTTGGTTTACCAGAGGGACAAATGGGGAATTCCGAAGTTGGACATATGAATTTAGGTGCTGGAAGAATTGTATATCAAAATTTAGCCCGAATTAATAAAGCGGTCAAAGAAAAAACGTTAGGAAAAGAAAAAGTAGTTTTAGAGACTTTCAAATACGCAAAAGAAAACAAAAAGACAGTTCATTTATTAGGTTTGGTTTCTAATGGTGGAATCCACGCACACATAGACCATTTAAAAGGGATTTTAGATGTTGCCAAGGAAAACGAAGTTGACGATATCTATTTGCATGCCTTCACAGACGGTAGAGATTGTGACCCGAAATCTGGCACCTATTTTATAAATGATATTCAAGAATATATGAAAGAAAGCACTGGGGAATTAGCCTCTGTGACCGGGCGATACTATGCAATGGATAGAGACAATCGTTGGGAACGCGTAAAAGAAGCGTATGATGGACTTGTAAATGGCATTGGTACAAAAACTACAGATGTGCTTGCAAATATGAATGCAAATTATAAAGTTGGAACTACGGATGAATTTCACAAACCACTGATTGCAACCGATGCTACTGGAGCGCCGAAAGCTCAAATAAAAGAGGGAGATGTTGTTTTGTTTTTCAACTACAGAACAGACAGAGGAAGAGAATTGACAAACGCCTTATCTCAAAATGATTTTCCAGAATTTGGAATGAAAAAATTAGACTTATACTATACCACGATTACGCAATACGATAAAAGCTTTAAAGGAATCAACGTAATTTATAATAATGATAATATAAAAAATACGCTTGGAGAAGTACTTTCTAAAGCTGGAAAAAAACAGCTTAGAATTGCAGAAACAGAGAAGTATCCGCATGTAACCTTTTTCTTTTCTGGAGGACAAGAGGCTCCTTTTGAAGGAGAATCTCGGATTTTAAGGAATTCACCAAAGGTAGCAACCTATGATTTGCAACCAGAGATGAGTGCCTATGAGCTCACAGAAGCACTTTGTGAAGACCTCGAAAAAGGACAAACAGACTTTGTTTGTTTAAACTTTGCAAATGGAGATATGGTTGGGCATACAGGAATGATGGAAGCGGCAATTAAGGCATGTGAGACCGTAGACAATTGTGCAGAAAAAGTTATTGAAACTGGTTTAAAAAATGGGTATACCACCCTGTTGATCGCAGATCATGGTAACTGCGAAACCATGATGAACCCCGATGGTTCTCCAAATACAGCACATACCACAAACCCCGTCCCTTTTATTTTAATTGATACAGAAATAAAGGCAATAAATAGCGGAGTTTTAGGGGATATTGCACCCACAATTTTAGATTTAATGGGTGTTGCCCAACCAAAAGAAATGACACAACATTCGTTGTTATAAACTTAAAATATGAATCGTATGAAATATTATCTTTTAGTCCTCTGCGCACTCCTACTGGGTGCCTGTGCTTCACAACAAAAATTAATAACTGTAAAAAATAAAAGTGGCGACTTAATAGGGTTTGCAAACAAGGCATCTTTTAACCAAGCCCCTTATAAGGTTTGGTTTACTGAAAATTTTGAGACGTACACTCCCAACGAAGCAGTGATTTTAGAACTAGAAGAAGCCTTAAAAAAAGTGACCATTAAAGGTTTCATGGGTACTTGGTGTGGAGACAGTAAACGAGAAACTCCGCATTTTTACAAAATTCTAGAAATGGCAAATTTCGACTTTGATAACCTAACATTAATCACCGTAAATCGCGAAAAAAAAACACCCAACAATCTGCAACAAGGCTTAGATATCGAAAGAGTCCCAACATTTATTTTCTATAAAGAAGGGGAAGAGATTGGAAGGTATGTTGAATATGCAGTGGCATCTCTTGAAGAGGATATGTTGAAAATTGTATCGGGTCAAGCATACGAGCATGCTTACTATAAAAATGAGTAAATTGACGCTCCTCGTAGCTTATACCTATTTTCATTTTTATCGTTTTAAGAAACAATCATCACACAGTTTACGGGTAAGAAGCAGTACTCAGAAGAACTCTGGTTTTTTCGATTGCTGCAAATACATATTTCAGAAGACTATCTCCTTAAATTATACTAACTTTGTGGCTCAATTTTTTTTAATATGATTCAAATTAAGACCAAAGAAGAGATAGAAATTATGCGCGAAAGTGCATTGATCGTGTCAAAAACTCTTGGAATGCTTGCGAAAGAGGTAAAGCCAGGTGTTTCGACCTTGTATTTAGACAAGTTAGCCGAAGATTTTATTCGTTCTGAAGGTGCTATTCCTGGTTTCTTAGGCCTATATGACTTCCCGAACACGCTTTGTATGAGTCCGAATGCGCAAGTCGTTCACGGAATCCCTAATAAAAAATTATTGATAGAAGGAGATATCATTTCTATCGACTGTGGTGCTAAAAAAAATGGCTTTTATGGCGACCACGCATACACATTTGCTGTGGGTGAAATTGCAGTAGAAACTAAAAAATTATTAGACGTTACCCGAGAAAGTTTATATGTTGGTATTCGCGAATTTAAAGCAGGAAATAGGGTTGGAGATGTTGGCTTTGCAATTCAAAAGTTCACAGAAGATCATGGTTATGGAGTTGTAAGAGAATTGGTTGGACACGGGCTTGGTAGAGAAATGCACGAAGATCCTGAAATGCCAAATTATGGGAAAAGGGGAAAAGGGAAAAAATTTGTAGAAGGAATGGTTGTTGCGATAGAACCCATGACTAATTTGGGAACACACAAAATAAGGCAGCATTCTGATGGATGGACCATTACAACCCTAGACAGCAAACCCTCTGCCCATTTTGAGCACGATATAGCGATTTTAAATGGAAAACCAGAATTACTTTCTACCTTCAAATACGTGCATGAAGCCCTTGGAATCACTACCAATGAGGAAGATGAATTTAGACAGTAATTAATACCAATCTGTGTCGAACAAACTCTTTAAATCCGTTCTAAATACAATACCAAGACCTTGGCTCATAAAAATAAGCTATCTGGTGCGACCTGCCATTGCTTGGTATTTAAAAGGGAATACATATACAGATCCTATAGATGGGAGAAGCTTTCGTAAATTTCTTCCATATGGTTACGGAAAGCAGAGAGAAAATGCCCTTTCTCCATCCACACTATCCCTTGAAAGACACCGTTTACTATGGCTTTTTTTACAGGATGAAACCACTTTTTTTTCATCCATGAAAAAATTAAAAGTATTACATGTTGCCCCCGAGCAGTGCTTTTTAAATCTTTTCAGGAAACAAATAAATCTCGATTATATTACAACAGACCTCCACTCTCCCATTGCAGATGTAAAAGCAGATATCTGTAATTTACCCTTTAAAGAAAACGAATTTGATGTTGTTTTTTGTAATCATGTTTTAGAACACATCCCCAACGATGTTAAAGCAATGCAGGAGTTATATCGGATTTTAAAACCTGGTGGTTTTGGTGTTTTTCAAATACCCCAAGACCTTGCTAGAGCGGTTACCTTTGAAGACGATACGATTGTCGATAAAAAAGAACGCGCTAAAATATTTGGACAATATGACCATGTCCGTATTTATGGACGTGATTATTTCGATAAACTACGTGCGATCGGCTTTAAAGTTGATGAAGTTGATTATACTCAAAAAATAACAAAAGACAAACAAAGTCGATTTTGCTTGATGAAAGGAGAAGTTCTTCCTGTTTGCTATAAAGCATAGCGAAATAAAGCGCCTCCTACTTAGTTTCCAATGTAATTCGTGTACTCTTCCAAAATACCTTGAGCGTTTGCATACAGTAAAATAACCTCCAATTTTGGGGCTTTTTCCAAAAATATTTTTGTTCTCTCCAGACCCATCGCCATAAAAGCAGTGGCATATGCATCTACATCTGCACAATCCATGGACGCAATTACAGAAACACTTAACAGAGTACTTTCTTTAGCACCTCCTGTTTTCGGGTTGATAGTATGTACGTATTTCCTCCCAGAAGCTGTAACTCTAAACTTCCTATAATTTCCAGAAGTTGCCATGGATTTATTTGATAAATTAAGCTTCTTATACCCTGAATTAAATTCAGAAGCTATTGGATCTACTAATTTAATAGTCCAAGGTTGTTGCAAATCTTTAAATCCATTTGTTCTTATCTCACCACCGATCTCTACCAAGTAACTTGTTATATTTTTACTTTCTAAAAAACGTGCAACCACATCAATTCCGTATCCTTTGGCAATAGAGTTAAAATCTAAATAAATTTCTGGATGTGTCTTTACGATGTGGCCATCCACATATTGCACTTTATCAAAACCTACAAACTGCATTTGACGTGCTACCTGCGCTGGTGTTAAATTAAATTTCTCGTTTTTTGGACCAAAACCCCAAGCATTTACAAGGTTTCCAACTGTAGGATCAAAAAATCCATCCGTCTCCTTAAAGATTCGTTTCGATTTTTTAAAAACTTCCGCAAAAAAATCATCAATTACAAGCGTCTTTGCTCCATTATTTATTTTGGAAATAGCAGAGTTAGGAATATACGTGGATAAAGAGGTGTTCATTTTCAAAAACAAACTGTCAATACTTTTTTGATAATTTGAAGTTCCATTTAAATATATAATCTTGTAAGTAGTGCCAAAAATGGCTCCATTTAAATTGTAGTCTTGAATAACTCCTTCTTTTTCACAGGCAGAAAAAATAAGAAAAATGGATACAATAAAAGAAGAATAATAAATTTTCATAGCACATTATTAAGAAAAACAAAAATAGCTTATATATTTTTCACAAATTATTGTTAATCGCTCTTTTTATTCATTCATTTTGTTAAATTTGTAAGAATAAAAAAATTTAAAATAAAAAAATGAAGAAGTTATCTTTAATTTTATGCTCTATAATTCTAGTGAGCTCTTGTGTTTCTAAAAAAGATTTTGTTGCATTACAAGCAGATAAAACTAAAACCAAAAAAGAATTAGTGGCTGTGAAAGCAAGCTTACAAAAATGTATCATTGAAAAGGAAAAAGAAGTCCTTACTTTAGAAGAGCGTGTAAAATATTTACAAGACGATAAAAAAAATGCTTTAAGACAAGTTGAGAACTTAACAGTTTTAACGCAATCTTCTTCAGATAATATTAAAACAGTTATTGCGCAGTTAAGCGAAAAAGACAAATATATAAACGGTGTTCGAGAAGCAATGACCCAGAAAGATTCATTGAACCTCGCTATAAAATACCACCTTACTAAAAACTTAACAGAAGGTATTCAAGACGAAGACATTGAAGTAAATGTTGAAAAAACAGTGGTTTTTATCTCAATTTCTGATAAATTATTATTCAAAAGTGGAAGTTATAATGTAACCGACGGTGCATATGTTGTTTTAGAAAAGATTGCCAAAGTAATCAACGATCAACCTGAGATGGAAGTTATGATTGAAGGTCATACAGATTCTTCCCCAATAAAAAGAGACATTATACAAGACAACTGGGATCTATCTGCCTTAAGAGCAACGGCAATTACAAGAATTTTACAATATAAATTTGGTGTAAAACCAAACCGTTTAATAGCGGCAGCAAGAAGCCAGTATATTCCACTAGCTCCTAATGACACCGCAGAAAATAAATCGAAAAATAGAAGAACTAAAATCATTATTATGCCAAGGTTAAATCAGTTTTTTGACCTATTAGAGCAGGACGCTAAGTAAATTTTAGTTTCCATTCATATTTAAAAAGCCACTCTTTAAGAGTGGCTTTTTGCATTTATTAGCAAAAAAAAAGAATTGACTTTATCATTTAAATAGTATACTTTAGCTAAACAAATTTATTAGTTGCTAAACACACCCGAAACTAAGGAGGCATGTTTCGTTTTAGCTAGCGATAAAAAAAGATTTTTTTTCTCTAAAAATAACATTTTATACTTTTAATCCCTTTGGGTTTTAATACTTTTTAAAATCTAACCATTCCTAAACTAAGAACCTCTATAACACCACGCTCGAAAAAACTGCAGGCCGCAAACCAAAAAAAAATGTCAACTAAAAAGGAAGTACATCAGAAGCTAATCTCTCAAAAAAAACAGCAACCAAATGGATTGCAACAAAGCGAGGAACGATATCAAGCGTTGTTTAACTCAATGACAGATATGTTTCAAGTTTTTGAACTCGTGTATGATAGCGACGGGAAGCCTATTGACTGTTATTTTCGTGAAGTAAATCCAGCCTTGGAAAAATTGACTGGGAAAACAAGCGCACAATTAATTGATAAAAAAGTCCGAGATCTATTTCATTTTGAAGAGTATTGGTTAGAAAGATATCACCGTATTTTAACTACAGGGAAATCTGAGAGCTTTGAGGATTATGGAAAAGAATTTGACAAGTATTATAAAGTGATTGCATGGAAGGTAGGAGAAAATAAAGTAGCCACTATTTTTACTGATATTACCATTCAAAAAAAGGCAGAAAACAGCTTAAAAAAAGCCAAAGAAAATCAATATAAAATGCTCTTCGACTCTATGACAGAGATGGTAGAGACTATCGAACTTATTTACGATACGGAGGGGAAACCAATAGATTATTATATTAGAGACATCAATACTTCTTTTGCCTCTTTTCTTGGAAAAACAAAGAAAGAAATAATAAACAAAAAAGTATCCTCAGTGATGCACAATTTAGAAGAAAGTTGGCTGAATACTTTTGCAAAAGTAGAAAATACAGGCATCGCAATTAGTTTTGAAGACTACGGGGTAGACTTTAAAACATATTTTTACTGTACTGCTTGGAAAATATCTAAAACCCTTTTAGGTGTTTCATTAACGGATATATCACAACAACACTTAGAAAGAGAAACGCGTGCAGGAGAGCTGGCAAATGCAAATAAAAAACTTGCCTTTCAAAACAAAGAAAAAGAACAGCGGACAAATGATCTGGCTGTTGCCAATACGGAACTCGCATTTCAAAATAAAGAAAAAGAACAACGTGCAGATGAATTAGCCCTGGCAAATATAGAACTCGCATTTCAAAACGAAGAAAAAGAAAAACGTGCGGATGAGTTAGCAGTGGCAAATACAAAGCTCGCATTTCAAAATAAGGAAAAAGAGCAGCGTACAATTGATTTGGCTGCCGCAAATACGGAACTCGCCTTTCAAAATGAAGAAAAAGAAAAACGTGCAGATGAATTGGCAGTAGCGAATACAGAGCTCGCATTTCAAAATAAGGAAAAAGAACAACGTGCTAATGAGCTGGCAGTAGCAAATACAGAACTTGCCTTTCAGAATGAAGAAAAAGAAAAACGTGCAGATGAATTAGCAGTGGCGAATACAGAGCTCGCCTTTCAAAATAAAGAAAAAGAACAGCGCGCAAATGAACTGGCGATAGCAAATACAGAACTTGCCTTTCAAAATAAAGAAAAAGACAACCGATCCGAAGAATTGATAATCGCTAAAGAAGAAAAAGAAAAGCGCGCTAATGAATTAGACGTTGCTAATTTGGAACTTGCCTATCAAAATAAAGAAAAAGATAAGCGCGCAGACGAATTAATTCTTGCAAATAAAGAAAAGGATAAGCGCGTAAAAGAATTAGCAACTGCAAAAGAGCTTAGACAGTTTATTGAAACTGCCAATGCCCCTATTTTTGGTATAGACAATAAAGGACTTGTTAATGAATGGAACCAAACCTCTGAAAAAATTACTGGATTCAAGAAAGAAGAGGTCTTCGGAAAAAACCTAGTGCAAACATACATCACTGAAGACTTCCGGAAATCCGTAAAAAAGGTCTTAGATGACGCTTTATTAGGCAAAGAAACTGCCAACTATGAATTTCCGCTATTTGCAAAAAACGGAGCGCGCGTTATGGTATTGCTAAACTCGAGTACACGAAGGAATTCCAATGGAAAAATTACGGGTGTTCTTGGAGTAGGTCAAGATATTACAGAATTAGACAAACTACGGACCGTCTCAGAATCCGTTGCAAAAGAGTTAAGAAGGTTTATTGAAACTGCCAACGCACCTATTTTTGGTATTGATAGCCAAGGTCTCGTCAATGAATGGAACCAAACCTCTGAAAAAATCACTGGCTTTAAAAAAGCAGACGTATTTGGAAAAAACCTAGTACAAACCTACATTACGGAAGGTTACCGAAAATCTGTAAAAAAAGTACTAGATGATGCTTTAGCTGGAAAAGAAACTGCCAATTACGAACTTCCGCTCTTTACCAAAGACGGAGCACGTGTTATGGTTTTATTAAACTCTAGCTCACGTCGAGATTCAAACGGAAAAATAACAGGGGTGCTAGGAGTAGGACAAAATATTACGGAATTAGATAAACTGCGAACAGTCTCAGAGTCCATTGCAAAAGAATTGAGACAATTTATTGAAACTGCCAATGCTCCTATTTTTGGAATAGACAGCCAAGGACTTGTAAATGAATGGAATCAAACCTCTGAAAAAATTACTGGATTTAAAAAAGAAGATGTATTCGGAAAAAACCTAGTAAAAACGTATATTACTGAAGATTACCGAGAATCTGTAAATAAAGTATTAGATGATGCGCTGTCGGGTAAAGAAACTGCCAACTATGAATTCCCACTATTTACAAAAGGTGGAGCGCGGCTTATGGTGTTATTAAACTCAAGCACACGTCGAAATTCAAATGGAGAAATTACTGGTGTGCTAGGAGTGGGTCAAGACATTACGGAGTTAGTTGGGTATCGCAATGAGCTAGAAATTAAAGTAAAAGAGCGAACTATAAAGCTAAACCAAGCGTTAGAAAAGCAAAAAGAATTGAACAAATTAAAATCAAAATTTGTATCAACCGCTTCTCATGAGTTTAGAACCCCGCTATCAGCAATTAATTTTGCTGCAGGTTCAATTAAAAAATATTGGACTAAAATGGAGCCGTTGATGAGAGAACAAAAGCTGCATAAAATAGAAGATCAAGTATTGCATATGACACGGCTATTAGACGACGTCTTAATTATTGGTGAGGCGAGCACAGGAAAACTACGAAGCAACCCTGTAAGCATGGCTCTTGGAAGCTTTATTAATGAAATAATTGAAGAAAGCTATCTCTCTCAACAAAAATCCAATCAGATCATATTAATTGATGCTGAAAACCTGAAGAACGAAACTATTTACATTGATGAAAAGTTGGGCCGAAATATTTTTATTAATCTAATAACGAATGCAATAAAGTATTCCAAAAAGGGTGAGGATGTCAATATTGAATTTTCAGAAGACAAGGACTATACGATCGTTTCGGTGACAGATTTTGGAATTGGAATTTCAAAATCAGAACTTAAAACTATTTTTACGCCTTTTTCTCGTGGTAAGAATGTTGATTTAATACAAGGAACGGGATTAGGTTTATCTATTGTAAAAGAAGCTTTAGATGCCATGGGAGGAAAAATAATTGTAAAGAGTACCATTGGAAAAGGATCTTCTTTTTCAGTAAAAATACCAAAATAATAAAAACAAAATGTTTAAAGTATTAATTGTAGAAGACACCTTATTAGTAAGAGAAGAGCTGCGAGATATACTCACGTTAGAAGGTTATATCGTTTTTGAAAGTGAAAATGGAAGAATAGGTTTTGAAATTGCTTTGAAAGAAAAACCAGACCTTATTATTTCTGACATCCTCATGCCCGACCTTTGCGGTTTTAAAATGTTCGAAAAATTACAAAACAACACAGAAACCGTTGGAATACCATTGATTTTTCTTTCGGCTAAGGCCGAGAAAGAGGACATTAGAAAAGGGATGAATATTGGTGCTGAAGATTATTTAACAAAGCCTATAAACGTAAATGACTTGTTAAATGCGGTGGAAAATAAAATAAAAAAGAAGTTAATTATTGCACAGACCATTATTGACAAAACAAGTACAATCTCCTCGATCCTGCAGCATCAGAAAAAAGAGCTCGATAACTATGCGCATTTAATTTCTCATGAATTAAAGACTTCACTAAGAAATATTTCAGATTTGTTAATTTGGACACGTGAGGAACTCGCACAAGCGAACAATACAGAGGTTTCGAAAAGCAATATTAAACTTTTGGAAGAAAAGGTAAAGAGAATGGAACTACTGCTTGTAAAGCTTGAAGAATACAAGAACATAACCCCTGATTCCTTTAAAAATAAAACGATCAACCTTACAGTTATTGCTAAAAGAGTGATCCGGAGACTGCAAATACCTTCGCATATTACAATTCAAATAAAAGAGGACCTCCCTACTCTTTTTGCGGACGAAAAAATGTTAGAAAAAGTATTTGAAGTGCTGCTCCAAAATGCAATAGATCATGTTGACAAGAGTAAAGGACGGATTATACTAACCTGCAAAACAACAGAAAAAGAGCATACAGTATCCATTAAAGATAATGGAGTTGGAATAAATCCAAAATACCACGATAAAATATTTAAGATGTTTCAAACCATTGAATCCACGGACTCTACTGGGATTGGCTTGAGTATTGTAGAAAAAATAATTTCTCACTACAATGGAAGTATTTCAGTACAAAGCACCCCCAACAAAGAAACTAAATTTAACTTTAGTCTGCAAAGAACAAATCAAAATGAATAAAAGTTAATCCTTTGAAAAAAACGATATGACTTTAATTTATACACCGGTGAGCCCCCTTGCTCTAAATCGCTTATAATTGTCTTGAAATTAGAAGAAATGACTTAAAATAAACTCCTATAACAAAAAAAAAGCTGTTTGTAAATTACTCTAGGATCTTAATAAAATCATCAAAAGCAACATAATACGGTTGGTCTTTAAAAACAGGATTTTCTATACTTTCTGAATTCGCAATACCTACGCCGGCAAACCAAACCTTTGCATTTTGTTTTTTAGCATGATTTTTAAAAGTCTCCATCCACAATACATCGTAATCATTTGGACTCTGCATGTTATTAGAGGCTTTTACCAACACAAAAATCGTGGGCGATCCCTTTTTAAATAATACAAATTGTGGATGCCTTTTTAAGGTACTATTGATTGCTTGAAACTCATAACCCATTTTTTCAAGCTTATCTCCTACAATATTCATTGCTAGATTGTGCAGTTCCTGGGCTGTTAAAATTTGCATTACTTTTTCTTTTTCTTATTATGTTTGTTGTAATTTTTATCTCCTTTTGTTTTTGGTTTCTTGTATTTTATTGCAATTTCTCTTCGGTAAGATCCTCCACGGTTTACTTGACTGTTTTTCTCACTCTTTTCATGAAAAGCGGGTCCGGGGACATATTCTAAAGAGGTTCTATTTTTAGAAATCCCTTGATCTTCTCTTGGGCGCTCATCTTCCGTTAACATTGTAGAAATTTCAACCGCTTCAGGGAGTACTAAAAGCGGTATTTCATAATTCATTAATTCCTCAATACCCTCTTTGGCTTCTTTCTCTTTTGGAGTTGAAAATAAAATAGTTTTACCTGCTTTTTCTGCACGTCCCGTTCTACCGATTCTATGCATATAATTTTCAGGGAAATCTGGAGTATCAAAATTAATGACATGAGAAACCTTGTCAAAATCCAAACCACGTGCCATCACGTCCGTTGCTAGTAAAATTCGATTCTTTCCCTCGTCAAATTGCCGGATAGATCGTATTCTATAATTCTGAGTCTTATTGGAATGTATTACACATATTTCACTATTAAAAGCTTCCTCTAAGTGCTTAAACAATAAATCTGCTGTTCTCTTAAATCCTACAAATATTAATACTTTATGAAAGTTTTCTCTATCCTTTAGCAGCGTATGCAACAAGTTTACCTTTGTAAAAAAGTTAGGAGTATCGTATGAAATTTGCTCAATATTGTCCAATGGTGTTCCACTAACGGCAACAGATATCTTTTCTGGATTTTTAAAAAAATCATAGATTAAGGCGTCTACATCTTCTGTCATGGTTGCCGAAAAAAGTATGTTTTGCCTTTTCTCTGGAATGACATCGAAAATATTCATCAACTGAAATCGGAATCCTAGATCTAACATGACATCTACTTCATCAATGACTAATTTCTGAATTGATTTCATTTTTAAAGAATTACTAATCGCTAAATCATACAAACGCCCAGGAGTTGCCACAATAATATCCTGACCCTGCTGAATAGCTTGTCTTTGAGTGTTGATGTTTGCACCACCATATACCCCTAAAACACGGGTGTTGATATATTTTGACAACTGTTCTATCTGCTCTACCACCTGCAGCACCAACTCTCTTGTTGGGACCAATATTAAAACTCTCGGGTGTTGCTGTTTAGAAAATGGCAAATCCCTCAGAATCGGCAACATATACGCAAAGGTTTTCCCGGTTCCTGTTTGTGCAATTCCCACCACATCTTTACCAGATCGTACCACAGAAAATGCTTGTTCTTGAATTGGCGTAGGTCTCTCAAAACCTAAATCGTCAATTGCATACTGTAGTTGATTTGATAAATCTAAATCTTCAAAAGTCATCTTATAAAATTTTACGCAAAGGTACGTTTTATAAAATGTTTTACAACACGTCTTGAAGCTCAGATTAATTTGTAATTTTGCTAAAAATGATTCTACCTTCTCATGATTACAGATACACACACTCACTTATATTCTAGTCAGTTTAATGAAGATCAAAAAGAGATGATACAACGTGCTAAAGACGCAGGTGTTTCTCGATTTTTTATTCCTGCGATTGACGCTTCGCATACAAAAAGCATGCTCAAGTTGGAGGAAGATTTTCCTTTAGACGTATACTTAATGATGGGGTTGCACCCAACTTCTGTAAAAGAAAATTATTTAGAAGAATTAGCGCATGTCAAAGAGTGGATCGATAAAAAAAAATTTTATGCGCTTGGGGAAATTGGAATTGATTTGTTTTGGGATACTACTTTTCTAAAACAGCAACAAGAAGCATTTAGAACTCAAATTAAATGGGCAAAAGAGAAGAAGCTCCCAATAGTAATTCACTGCAGGGCTGCATTTGAAGCTATTTTTGAAATTTTAGAAGCTGAAAAAGGAGCTGATTTAAGAGGTATCTTTCATTGCTTTACCGGTACAAAAGAACAGGCTTTAAAAGCGATTTCTTACAATATGAAGTTGGGAATTGGTGGTGTTGCCACTTTTAAAAATGGTAAGATTAATACCTTTCTAAAAGAAATAGATTTGCAGCATATTGTACTAGAAACGGATGCCCCTTATTTGGCACCTGTTCCTTATCGTGGCAAAAGAAATGAAAGTGCATTTATTACCAACGTTATTGACACCTTAGTTGATATCTATGGTCTTTCATTTGAAGAAATATCCGCCATTACTACACAAAACTCTAAAGATGTTTTTAAAATTTAAGAAAATGAAAAGAGCTGCGATGCTCTCTATTCTACTAACCATAAGTCTCCAGATAGCAGGACAGGAATATCGAAAATATTGGTCAGATGGAGCACTTACTTGGAATGATTTTCAGGCGAAACCCACAAAAAATAGTGCCTCTTATCTTGCCTATGTAATCCTGTATCAAAAAGATAAAAAGACGATTGATAACGTTGTTTATGAAGGGGTTTTTTCAGATGCCTACGTAGATACTTCTTTATCTTTTATTCACCCAAACTTAAGAGATGCATACCAGTTAAAATACCATCAGGTAATTTTTAACTTGGTAGAACTCTATAAGAGAAAACTACAAACTAGCATATACTCTTTAAATTCTGTTTTCGAGATAAATTCTCCTTTTAGTGCTCTTCGGAATCAATTGGATAGAAAAATTTTAGATTTTCAAGAAACTGGAAACTATGGAATTCAAAAAAATGTAACAGACCGCTGGCTCTCCGAAACGACAGAAAAGTTACAAGTAAGTCGTTCGGTTGAAATTCCTGATTTCCGACAGAGTAATTGGACCTATGGACTCTATGGTGGTTTAGATTTTGGACTTTATGGCGGAAAGTATAAAGAAACGTTCAATACAACCATTGCAGTAGCTTTGGGATTTGAGTTTTCCTTTAAAAATATTTTTATGGACCTACATATGAATTTTACGAATAGCAAGCTAAATAGCGACTTAATTGACAACGCTCTTACTCTTTCAGAAGGAAAAAAAACGACCATTGGTATGTTAAATATGTCTTTTGGCTATCCCGTATATGAAACACAAAAAATAAGAATCCTACCTTTTGCTGGCTATGGTATTACTTTTTTAAGTGAAGCTGGGCAGCAAGAAAATAAAACTGAGATTTCTACAGGCACTTCTGTTTTTGGATTGAACTTTGATTTTAAGAATAAAAAAATAGTTAATTTTATGCCTACTATTTTCGGTTTAAGAGAAGCAGGAAATAGCTATATTCGAACAAGAATATTTATGACCAACTCTAAGTTCAACCCAAACTTAAAGGGGTATAGCATAAATATTGGAATCGCATACGGAATTGAAGGGCACTTTTTATCAAAAAAATAATTTGACGATACACACTACATATTGTAAAACACCCATAGGAATTGCAAAAATAACAGGGGACCACAACGGTGTGCAGTCCATACGTATTCTAGATGAAGAAAACGTTCCTGAGGAATTAATGCAACCATCAACACCGATCTGTCTGCAGGAATGTGTTGTGCAATTAGAAGCATATTTTCTTGGTAAAAGGGATCACTTTAACCTCACAGTAAATCCCAAAGGAACCGCTTTTCAAATAAAGGTTTGGAAGAGTTTATTAAAAATACCTTTTGGAAAAACAAAAAGTTACCTAGAACAAAGTAAAGCTTTAGGAGATGTAAAGGCCACACGAGCGGTGGCTGCTGCGAATGGCAAAAATCCATTGTGGATTGTTGTTCCCTGTCACAGAGTTATTGCCTCCGACGGAGCTTTAACAGGATATGCAGGTGGGATTTGGCGTAAAAAATGGCTGTTAGCACATGAGAATCCAGTAAAACAACACTCTTTATTTTAAAAGTATTTACATATTAAAAAAACTATTTTTACGTTTGTTAGTTATAGCTTGTAGATGTTTAAAAAAAAAATCTTTTTTCTGTTTTTGATTGTTGGGTTTTCAATCCATTCTCAAAGGGTATCTAAAGAATTTAGATCTCTACAACTTCGCATTGAAAAGGATAGCATTCGATTTGATTCTGTTGCAATAAACCCATACTACTTTAAAATAGTAGACAGTGCACTCAAACCCATCGAAAAAACAAAATATCAAATAGACTTCAATAGTGCCACAATAATTATTAACGCTTTAGAATACCCGGAAATTACCATAGAATACTTTCGCCTTCCTGAGTTTCTTACCAAAACCTATACTCCTTATGATGAAAGTCTAATTTTACCAAATGGAACAAATACCGGTAAAATGTACAGTTTAACGACCAACAAAAAAACTGCAGATGTGAAACTGTTTGAAGGCTTGCAGACGAAAGGATTTATTTCCAGAGGCATTACCTCTGGCACGAACCAAAATTCAGTTACCAACGCTGCACTCGATTTAGAAATTTCTGGAAAGCTCTCAGATAAAGTTACATTAAGAGCAAATATTTGGGATACCAATATTCCCATTCAAGAAAATGGATATGCACAAAATCTTACCGATTTTGATCGTATTTTTATTGAAATGTACTCCGAAAATTGGCGGGTAAAAGCAGGGGACTTATCCCTAAAAAACCAAGACAGTTATTTTGGATTATTTACAAAACAAGCTTCAGGTTTAGAAGTAGCTGCAAAAATAAATGAGCATCTTCAGGTAAGTGCCGCTGGTGCAATTGTTCGAGGAAAGTTTAACACCTATACCATTGTTGGAGATGAAGGCAATCAAGGACCTTACAAGGTTGTTGGAAAAAACAACGAACCAAATATTATTATTATTGCTGGAAGTGAGCAGGTATACATCAACGGAATTCGCATTGAAAAAGGGGAAAACAAAGCGTATACTATTGATTATAATTTGGGTGAGATTTTATTTAACACGACTTTCCCAATTACAAATGACATGCGGATTTGGGTTGATTTCCAATATTCAGATAAAAACTACACGCGTTTTGTTACTTATGAAACCGCCACTTACAAAACAGAAAAACTAAAAATAAGTGGTTTTTTCTACAGTGAAAACGATGCTAAAAACCAACCATTGCAGCAGGCGTTAACCCCACAACAAATAGAAGTTTTAGCAAATGCTGGTAACAACAGCAATCTAATGTTTGCTGAGAACGCTTTTGAAGCTGTTTTTGACGAAAATAAAATCCTTTACAAGAAGGTAACAAATGGTGCTGTAGAAAATTTTGAATACGCGCTAAATTCATCCGATAAAGTATACGCCGTAACCTTTACCAACGTAGGTTCCAATACTGGCGATTATATTCTAGACATCAATAATAGCAGTGCAATTGGCAATGTGTATCGTTATGTTGGCATAAATCAAGGAAGTTATGCACCCATAACTCGTTTAATACCACCTACAAAATCACAAGTTTTTGTTATTAAGTCTGATTATAATACAAGCAACAAAACCAAACTATCCTCTGAAATTTCTATTAGTAATACGGATGCAAATTTATTTTCTAAAAGAGACAACAATCAAAATACTGGGGTTGCTACAAAACTAAAATGGCAGCAGGTATTAATTGACAAAAAATGGCAGTTAAAGAGCAACATCCAGTACGAATTTGTTCAAAAAAACTACAAAACTGAACAAAGATGGGAACCTGTAGAGTTTAATAGAGACTGGAATTTATTAACCAACAACGCAACAAAAAACTATTTTCAATCTGCATTAAACTTTACAAATAAAAAGAAGGATTTTTTATTATATCGTTACAACCACTTGAACTATCAAAATACGTATGCTGGTGATAAGCACGAATTCCAATCAAAAATAAAGTTAAAAAAAACAACTTTTTTTACAGATGCCAGCTTCCTGACCAATACATCAGCACTAGAAGACAACTCCTTTTTAAGAGCAAAAGCAACCATAGAGCACACTTTTAATAGCAGCTGGATCGGCGGTTTTACGAATTTAGAAACGAATGATAGAAAAAACAACATCTCCAAAAACTATATTTCTACAAGTCACCGATTTAAAGAATTAGAAGCCTATTTTGGTGTCGGAGATACTGCAAAAGTATTTGCTAAGTTTGGTTTTAACTATCGCAATAATGATAGTATAAAATCAAATAAATTTAAAGAAATTAATAACAGAAAATCATTTTATATTGAAAGTAACTTGATTAAAAACAAAGCAACCGACTTGCGGGTTTATGGGAACTACAGACGTACAGAAAATAACTTCTCTGAAAATGAAAAATCATTAAATTCACGGTTAATTTTCAAACAAAAATTATTTAATAATTTCATCAATCTCAATACCCTTTATGAAACCTCCTCTGGCAACATTGCCAGGCAAGAGTATGTATATATAAAAACAGCTCCTGGAATGGGGTATTATACTTGGATTGATTACAACACAGACGGCGTTCAAGATTTTGACGAATTTGAAATAGCAGAGTTTCAAGACCAAGCAGACTACTTACGCCTTCCAAAGCCAAATGTGCGTTTCGTAGCAACACAAAGTGCAAAATTGAGACAGGGTGTGAAACTAAACTTTAAACAGTGGGAAAATAAAAAAGGAATTAAAAACCTTATTTCACATTTTCAGAACGAAAGTTTTTTGAGCGTTGCTAATGAACAATCTAGAATTGGGAATTCATTTAACTTCAACCCTTTTGATTTTAATGAAGATAAATTGATTGGTTTGAATTTTAATATCCGGAATAGTTTATATTTCAACAGGAATTTACAAAAATATAGTACCACTTTTACTTTCGGAAAACTACGGAATAAACAACAATATTTTATAGGTGCACAAACCAATAATACGAAAACTAATAAAATAGATTTTGTGCACAAGTTTGCTGATTTTTGGTTGTTTGATTTGATGGGGAAAGTTTCACAAAATAAGCTAAACACAGAAAACTTTAACAGTAGAAACTATACAATTGAGGGTAGCGAAATTCATCCAAAAATTAGTTTCTTATACAATTCAAACAATAAACTTACGGCTTTTTATCATTATAAAAATAAAGAGAATACCCTGTCTGAATTCCAAGAATTAAAACAGCAAAAATTCGGTTTGGAATATATTTATTTAAAAGATAATGAACAGCAGGTTTCTGGAAATATAAATGTGTTTTTAAATGACTTCAAAGGCAACACAAATTCACCCGTTGCCTATCAGATGTTGGAGGGTTTGCAAGCCGGTAAAAATTATACATGGACCCTTTTATTTAATAAAAAGTTGAATTCATTTTTAAATTTAAATCTAAGTTACTTAGGACGAAAAAGTCAGGACTCTAAACCTATCCACACAGGGAGTATTCAATTACGTGCCCTTTTTTAACCTTTCTTGCATCCATTTTAATATATTTGTAAAAAAACATGAAAAAAATCTTATTCTTTTTATTATTAACCTTTGTCGGTTTCAACGCTACAGCGCAAGAGGAACAAATTCCTTGGAAAAGTATATACCCTCAAGATATTGAAAAAAAATATGAACTAAAATTAAATGCATTTAATTTTATTGCACTCTCGGCAGTTGATATTTCTTATGAGAGATTAATAAACGCAAATTCCTCATTTGGTGTTGCGGTATTCTACAACTTTGCTAACTACGCGGAGAGTGATGTTGTTTTTCCAAAAAAATCTTCTGTTACTCCTTACTACAGGTGGTTTTTTTCTGACTATGATTATGCACGCGGTTTTTTCGTAGAAGGTTTTGGAATGTTGAATACATTCCAAGAAGATTTTATTAATTTAGGAGGTAGTTCTTATTCTAGCGAAAACGAGACTGCATTTGCTTTAGGTATTTCTATCGGAGGTAAATTTGTTACAAAAAGAGGTTTTACAGCAGAAGTGTTATTTGGTGTTGGAAGAAACTTGATTAAAGGAGAAGAAAATGATAATTATATTTCACCTTCTGTTGTTGGTCGCTTTGGTATTTCGTTGGGATATCGGTTTTAAAAAGTTTGTAAAAAATAAAAAAATATGAAAAAATTAGTACTTATATTCAGTCTTTTTGTAAGCTCTTTAGGGCTTGCACAACAAGAAGTTAAACTAGATATTGCAGATGCCTTAGTGATCCGAAGTTTGGAGTTTTCATATGAGAACTATTTAAATGCAGAAAGCTCTCTTGGAATTTCTGTACTCCTAAACCTCGAAGATCAAGCGGTAGATTTTAGGTATAATGAGAATATGATAATTACACCCTATTTTCGAAATTACTTTACTTTGGACGCACAGTGGAATATTTTTGGGGAAGCTTTTTTAAGTGTAAATTCAGGTAAAATAAATGTGGGAGCAGCGGAGAATTCCGTACTTCAAAAATATACAGATACGGCTCTCGGAATTGCTGTAGGATCAAAATACATCGCAGAAAGCGGATTGGTCATTGATCTTTATGTGGGCGCAGGAAGAAATCTTTTGGGCTCTGCTGGCCCAGTAGTAGTGCCAAGGGCAGGTCTAAACGTTGGTTGGAGATTTTAAAAAACGTTCTAAACTAAAAAAAGCCAGCGAATGCTGGCTTTTTTTAGTTTAGAACGCTACTATATTTTTATTGCTTCTTTTCTAATAGGAATATTTTGTATCAAATCAATGTATAAATTTATTTGTGTTTTTAAACTTTTACGCTCATAAATTGCATCTAAGAAACCGTGTTCTAAAACAAACTCAGATCTCTGAAATCCTTCTGGCAAATCTTTCCCTGTTGTATCTCTTACCACTCGAGGTCCAGCAAATGCAATTAAAGCATTCGGTTCTGCAATATTGATGTCACCTAGCATGGCATAAGAAGCTGTTGTGCCTCCCGTGGTTGGATCTGTACATAAAGAGATGTAGGGAATTTTAGCGCCCGCTAATTGTGCTAACTTCGATGATGTTTTCACCAATTGCATTAAAGAAAGTGACGCTTCCATCATTCTTGCGCCACCCGATTTAGAAACCATTAAGAATGGAATCTTGTTTTTAATAGCATAATCAATAGCTCTTGCAATTTTCTCTCCAACTACAGAGCCCATAGAGCCACCGATAAAGGCAAAATCCATTGCTGCAATGACCAGTTCTTTTCCTAAAGAGTTTCCTACTGCAGTTCTAACAGCATCATTTAATTTTGTTTTCTCCTGTGCAGCTTTTAACCTGTCTGGATATTTTTTAGTGTCTTCAAAATTTAGAGGATCTTTGGAGGTAAGTGTCTCATTTAATTCCTTGAACTTGTTATCATCAAAAAACAACTCGAAATACTCTTTACTTCCTATTCTTACATGATACCCGTCTTCTGGACTTACGTATAAATTTCTTTTTAACTCCTCTGTATCTATCACTTTTCCGCTTGGGGTTTTGTACCACAAACCTTTTGGAGTGTCTTTTTTATCTTCGGTAGAAGTCTGAATTCCTTTATCTGTTCTTTTAAACCAAGCCATGTTAAGTGTTTGTTTTATTTTATATCTTTAAAATATGAATTACTTCTGAATAAAGTATGAGTTACAAATGTAGCAGATTTTTTCCAATTCTACTTTCTTCTTTAAATGATTCTTTTCAAGTAAAGATTTATTTTTTTACAAAAAAAAGAGGCATTTTGAAAAATTTCAAAACACCTCTTTTAAGTAGTAAAAGAAATCTTATAATGTATCTACATTGTTCAAATCATGAAATGCTTGCTTTAAACGCGTTTTAAACGTTTCCTCACCTTCACGCAACCACTTTCTTGGATCATAGTGTTTTTTATTAGGCTGGTCTGCTCCATCAGGATTCCCAATTTGAGTAGCGACATAGGCTGCCTTTCCTTGCATATAATCTCTTACACCTTCAGTAAAAGCAAACTGCATATCTGTATCAATATTCATTTTTATCACTCCATAACCAATAGATTCTCTTATTTCTTCTAACGTAGAACCAGAACCACCGTGAAAAACAAAATCGATGGTATTGTGAGCTACCTTATATTTTTTAGAAATATAATCTTGAGAGTTTAATAAAATTTTTGGTGTTAACTTTACATTCCCTGGTTTATAAACACCATGGACATTCCCAAATGCTGCTGCGATTGTAAATTGAGGAGAAACCTTGAGTAACTCTTCATATGCGTACGCAACTTCTTCTGGTTGTGTGTATAGTTTAGAAACATCAACATCAGAATTATCTACACCGTCTTCTTCCCCACCTGTGATCCCTAATTCAATCTCTAAAGTCATACCCATTTTACTCATACGAGCTAAATATGTTTTACAAATTTCTATATTTTCTTCTAAAGGCTCTTCAGATAAATCAATCATATGAGAACTATATAGCGGACTCCCTGTTTCAGCAAAATGTTTTTCAGATGCAGTTAACAAACCATCTATCCAAGGTAGTAGTTTTTTAGCAGCATGATCTGTATGCAGAATTACAGGAACACCATAAGCAAGCGCTAGTTCATGCACATGTTTTGCGCCAGCAATACCACCAGCGATTGCTGCTTTTTCACCTTCATTAGACAGTCCTTTACCTGCATTAAACTGAGCACCACCATTAGAAAACTGAATAATAACAGGTGCGTTCAAATCTCTTGCAGTTTCTAAAACACCATTAATAGTGTTAGAACCAATTACATTTACTGCTGGTAATGCAAATCCTTTTTCTTTCGCTAAGTTAAAAATTGCTTGTACTTCTTTTCCTGTTGCTACTCCAGGTTTGATGTTGTGACTCATATAATTGTATTTAAATTTAAAGATTCTTAATTTGATCCAAAAATAGTGAAAATAGGTTCTTTTTAGTTTGAAGAAAGTATAAAATAACGAAAACGTTATAGAATTCTATGTACTTCGGTTAAAACGGATAATTGATTCCTATATTGTAAACTGCGCTTGCAAAATTATAATTTTTAAACCATTTACGGTCTTTTAAATAAGGCTCATAGGTCTTAAAACCTGCATCAAACCTGAGTACAAAAAAACTTAAATCATAACGGATTCCCAATCCAGAGCCAATTGCAATTTCTTTTAATGAGGATAATCCGCTAAATTTGGCATCCTCATCTACAAATTGAGCCCCTGAAATATCCCAAATATTTCCTGCATCCATAAAAAAAGCTCCTTTAAAACTGCCTATTAAATCAAAACGATATTCGGCACTTGTTAAAAATTTAAAACTCCCTACATTAAACTCTAAGCCACTGTTTCTGCTGCCGGGTCCTAACCCATAAGTTTGCCAAGCTCTAATATCGTTTGAACCGCCTGCAAAATAACTTCTTGTAAAGGGGATGGCAGAGTTATCATAGGTAAAAATTGCACCTAAAAACGACCTAATTCCAAAAACAGCATTGCTCCCAACATCCCAGAATCGCTTATACTCGATATCTGTTTTAAAATATTGTGCCAATGGAATTTTAAAAAGTGTTTTTTTACCTTTATCATTGTAAGTATCTGACAATAAACCTAAAACATTTCCAGAATTTGATATTCTTGCTTTAAAAAAAGAGAAATTATTGTCTTTAAAATCCACTTGACTATTGTAGGTATACGCAAAAGCTAAAGTAGGAATTAAAAAATCTGATGTGACGATATTATATCTATTTTGAATATTTAATACCGTATTGTAAGCTACCGAATTTGAACTTTGAAAACCTGAATTTGAAGCAACGGCACTTATAAAACTTAAGGAAGCGGCAGTTTGTGTGTCTAAGTTTGTTGACAAAGGATAAAAAGAACTATTGTTTGCAGCATCATAAATGGCTGCAACTGTATTTAAATTAGAAAATTCAGAACCATAAATATTAAAAAAGCGATTTGTATTTAAGTTCTGAATGTATTGTGTATTAAAAAGTTCTAATTGGATAGTTTTTTTTCTATTGTATTGCCATTTGTAATCTGATAGAAATGTAAACGTTTGTCTGTCTAAACCTATGTTTTTCTGAAAACTGGATCCCAAAGAGAATAGTGTTCTTGGTGACATCCTTTTAGGAACCAACTTACTAAGACCAAAAGGCGCTACAAGCCTAGGAATCTCTAAAGATGCATCTGCTCCAATCTCCCAACCTGGACCAGTATTTGAATTAAACCAAGAGCCTAAAAAAGAAAACTTCAATAATTCAGCTCCTCTAAATGCATTTCTGTCTGTCAACGAAAACTTTGCGGAAGAACCAATATTTCTAATATTAGAATGGGTTAATTCCGTTTCGAGACCAATAGTGTATTTTTCACTTGGTGCTAAAAACAAATCCATTATTAATTCATCATCAGAACCTTTTACCGGCGTAAACGTAATGTTGGTAGATTTAAAATTTTTAAGTGATTTTAAATGATTTCTTGTTAAATTCCTTAGCGTATCTTTATACACATCTCCTGAATTAAAAAATATAGATTGGGCTAAGTACTTCGGATTATATTTTAGTTTATCATATGCTAAAAAATTAATTCCCTTATAGACAACCTTGTCTTTATAGATCTCCTCTTTTTGGGTATACGTATAGTCTGTAACTACATTAATTTCTTTAATTTTGTGAACCTTATACAGTTTCTTGGTGTATTTACCATCCTCTTCTTCAAAACGGTCCTTCGCAATTAAAAGCTCAACATTTGTTTTATAATCTGCTCTAGTAGAATCTACATAGAACCCTAAAGCCGACTCAGAGAAATGAAAAATTCCATTATTCCTGAAAAGTTCAACGATAGTTTTCGCTTCCTTTCTAAAAGTAATATCGTTGTACTGATTTCCTTTTACTAATAAAGATTGTGCTCCCGTATCTTTATAAATAGCTTCTAAAATTGGAGATGCTATTTTTAGGTGTATAGTATCTAATAAAGTGGGGCTTCCCTTCACAATATGATAAGCTACCGATGCTTTTTTATGGATGCTATCTCGGGTAACTTTTGAACTGACTTGGGACTCAAAATAACCTTGTGTTTTATAATAAGCCCATAAATTATCTGAGGTTCTTTTTACTTTTTTATCGCTAATTACAACGGGCATGTCATAACTCAACAACCACTTGTTTGCCTTTATAGAACCGTTTGCAAACGCGATACTTTGTTTCTCTGAAAATACATTCTTAATAAACTTATATTTCTTTGGATTTTTTAGACCCCATTCTAAAGGCGTATCTGGACCCCCGTGCTTTCCTAAATTATGAAAAAACAAACCAATTGGTTTTGGATTTGGCTTTTGAAGGATGTATTTTTCCAAAGCCGCACTTTTATCTCGCACATTGTCTACGAAAATATAATTTTGCTCGAGCAAGTGTGCTCCTTCTGCAACATGTTTTGTAGCATTACAAGCTGCCAAAAATAAAAGAAGTAAAAGGCAAAAAAGAAGTTTTTTCATTACTTTCGCAGTACATTTAAATTCAAAAATAGTGTATTTCAAAGGTTTATTTCAAATTAGACACAATTAATGGGCATCTCAAAAAGTCAACTAAAATTAATAACAAGTTTATCTCAGAAAAAGTATCGACAAAAGCATGGTTTATTTATTGCTGAAGGTATAAAGGTAGTAAATGAGTTGCTAAACTCGGCTTTTGAAGTGGAACTAATTTTTTGTACAAATGATTTTGAAACGATGCTTCCTGAAAATAAAGTTACAAGAGTTTCTGAAACTGAATTAAAAAAGATCAGTACTTTAAAATCTCCAAATAAAGTTTTCAGTTTATTTAAGATTCCAGAGGAAAAATCAATTCAAAATTCAGGTTTAATACTTGCTTTAGATGCCATTAATGATCCCGGGAATTTAGGTACCATTATTCGCTTATGTGATTGGTTTGGAATTTCACAGCTCATCTGTTCTAAAGACACAGTAGACTGCTATAATCAGAAGGTAGTGCAAGCCTCTATGGGGTCTTTAACTCGAATTAATATCAAATACTTAGATTTGAAAGATTATATCTCTGAAAGCCGATTCCCCACGTTTATTGCAGATATGAATGGTGAAAATATTTATCAAACAAATGTACCAAAAGAAGGAATTCTAATTATGGGAAATGAAGCAAATGGCGTTTCTGAAGAAATTAAAAATCAAGTTCAACATAAAATTTCAATACCAAGGTTTGGAGAAACTCAAAGAACGGAGAGTCTAAATGTTGCCACAGCAGCTGCCATTTTAATTAGTGAGTTTAAACGCAATCCTTAGTCTCTAAAGCAAGGAACTGTCTTCAGAAGTTTACACACGAAAAGACTTACTCAAAAGCAAAATTTAAAAATATTCCCCGTGTTCCTAAAAAATTAATAGGATCCGTCCATTTACTTGGTCCATTCGCGGGATCGTCATATTTAATTTCATTATTAATTGCAAAAACACCCCGTATTGACGGCGAAAATTTAAAGTAATACAAATAGAAATCGATGCCCAAGCCAACTTCATACATGAAGTTATGCGTTTTGGTTCTAAATTGATTTGCAAAATTATCATCACCTTTCTCCTTACTAGAAAAATTATAGTCGTAAGAGACCCCCGCTAATACGTATGGGCGAATATTTTTATACCTGTCTGTACTAAATTTAAAAAGCAAAGGAATATGTAAATATGTAGAAACAACCTCTCGAATACTGTCTTGTGGTTTATCCGCAGCAGTTGTTAAATGATTGAACATTATTTTTTTTGAGTTACTCACTAAACCGGGTTCCAAACGCAAATTTAAATTTTTATGCAACCTTAAATCTACAATTAGACCAACGTTAAAACCTGTTGCAGGTGCTACGGTAATATCAATAACATCTGGGTTAGTGGGGGTATCTTTTAAATTTAACTTAAAATCGTTTTGATTTAAACCCAAATAAAAACCGAAATGCAACGGCCTATCGTCAAAATTAGGCAAGTACGCTACACGCTCTCTTTGTGCAAAAAGAGAGCAGGAAAACAATACTGCAAAACCAAAAAACAAAATTCTTCTACTCCTCATTATTTACGCGCTGTATAAATAGTAGCAACTCCAAAAGTTACAGGAGTATATTCTGTATGAGTAAACCCATTTTTCTGTAAAATATTGTTGAAAGCTTCGCCAAAGGGGAAAGAGTTTGCAGATTCTGACAAATATGAATATGCTACCTTATCTTTAGAAAAAAGTTTTCCTACAATGGGTAAAAATAAATTTGTATATAATTTATATCCCTGTTTAAATGGAAACCTCGTTGGATTAGAAGTTTCTAAAATAACTAAAACTCCTGTTGATTTTAAGACCCTGGCAATTTCTTTGATCCCCTTGTCTAAGTTCGCGAAATTTCGAACCCCAAAAGATACTGTAATTGCGTCAAAGGTATTATCCTCGAAAGGCATTTCTTCAGAATCACCAACAATCATTTCTATTTTATCCGCAAGGTTTGCTTTGGCTATTTTTTGTTTTCCAACCGCTAACATTCCAGCTGAAATATCGAGTCCTATAATTTTCTCCGTTTTTAACTTTGACATCATCATCACAAGATCTCCTGTTCCTGTGGCAATGTCTAAAATTTGTTTCGGATGTTCCTTTGCTATAATTTCAATTACTTTTTTACGCCAGTTTATATCGATCCCTAACGAGATCACGCGATTTAAGTCATCATAATTACTGGAAATATTATCAAACATTTGAGCAACTTGCTCTTTTTTTCCTAATTCTGAATCTTTGTATGGTTTGATGATTTTTGACATATTATATCCCTTTGGGCCTTTTGAAATTTGCTTTTGCAAAATTAATTATCCATTAATTGCAGCCACTTCATTAATTTGATCTGGCAGCATTTCTTTTAATAAGTTTTCGATTCCATTTTTTAAAGTCGCGGTAGAAGAAGGACAGCCACTGCAGGCACCTTGCAAAATAACACGCACTACTTTCGTGTCTTTGTCATAAGAATGAAAAGCAATATTACCTCCATCACTTGCAACGGCAGGTTTAATATACTCATCTAAAATATCTACAATTTGAGCTGAAATACCTTCCAAAGCTACTTTTGGAGCTTGCACCTCGTCGGCAACGACAACCACTTCTTCTTTTGGTAATTCTTTAATAATGGTTTTCCCATCGGCTAAATACTCTCTTATAAAAGTTCTCACTTCTCCGTAGACGTCATTCCACTCTACCATATCGTATTTAGTAACAGAAATATAATTGTCTGAAATAAAAACTTGCTGTACAAATGGAAAGTTAAAAATAGCTTGTGCAAGCGGAGACGATGCACTGGCTTCATCGATGTTTTTAAACTCTACATCTGTTTGTGTCAATGCTTTATTTGTACCAAACTTCATCACTGCAGGGTTTGGAGTCACTTCTGCATATACTTCAATCGCTTCTTTTTTTGATGTTTTTTGCTCATTTACAACCGCATTTCCATCATTTAAATATGCTTCTATTTGCTCTTTTACTTCCTCTTGAACATCCAACCACTCTAGGATATCAAAACGCTGAATGGCTATAAAATTGGCTGTAATAAAAACTTTCTTTACAAAGGGTAAGTAGAATAATTCTTGAGCTAATGGAGAATTTTTAGCTTCGTCTATATTATTAAATTCATAACTCCCTCCATTAATTAAAATCGTACTACTGTTATATTTTATAATGGTGTTGTTGGTCGTTTCTTGTATGGTAATTTTAGTATCTGACATGTTTCAAAAATTGAATTGCAAAATTAAGGGAAAAAAGATAGATACGGTTATTTAATAGCAATAAAACGTCAAAACTCTCAGCGAGATAACTCTTTAAATCCCATGTAAATTAAACTAATGGCTGCACTAGTTGTGAACGCTACAAACTGATGGTTAAGGTTGTCGTAAAAATGCGATTGTCTGCCTGTAATTCTATAGAATTTACTGACGGAAACTGGGCATATGCATTATAAAAAGAAGTTCTATTATTGTTACTGTACGCAAAATCTAATTTAAATTTTCCAAAATTATAGCCCCCACCCAAAGAGTAGCCTTCTAAGTTGTCTGTAGCCAATGCCATTGCTAAAGGAGCTTGTTCAAAGCGATAACCTCCCCGAATAGTAACGTTGCTAAAACGCCACTCAGAACCAATGTTCCATGCATGTGTGTTTCTTAATTCATTCTGAAAAAACTGATTTTCATCTAAGAAATTTGCATTTGATAATTTAATATTTTGATATTTTTTATTGCTGTAATCAATGCTCAACAAACCTCTTTTACCAAAAATAAATGCAGCACTTGCAGTTAATTTACTTGGCGTTTTCAACCTGTATATAAAGCGTTGGGAGGGAAAATATCCTCCTGCAGTATTGTCGTAAATAGTGGGAGTATTACTGACTATTATTTCTGTGTCCCCCATAAAACCATCATTGTCTACAATGTTCGTTTCTTCTAAAAGTTCTGTAAACAAAGTTGGCGTTTGATAAGACAAACCAAATCTAAAATTTTTATGTGCTTTGTATATGAAACCCGCATTTAAAGAAAAACCTCCCCCTGTTGTTTGATTTTCTTGGTATAATGATGCGTCTAACTCATTTCCATCGATATCGTCGTTAAACTCAATTAAATTTGATTGCTGACTAAAGTTTAAATCGTAGAAATTTAAACTGACACCTACATACAACTTCTCTTTGTGAATGGAAGAAAAAGCAATGTTTATTTCACTTTTCTCTCCTGTATAATTGGTGTTAAAGCCCTGTTCTTGTGCTTCATTGTAATTTAGTGGCGCATCGTTTTCATCTAATGGATATTCGGTAAAGGTGGCGATTCCACTATTTCCACTAGCACTAAAACTGTTGGTGAAATCTTTGGTAATCCGAAAATTAAGACCCAAAACAAATGCACTCCAATCAGATTTGTAAGCATTCTTAAATACCAACACCGCTCCTGCTTGAGAGAAATTAAAAAACTGATTTTCAGTATTGATAGAACGACCATAATAATTAGATGCAATGGCAGTGTTCCGAGAATTAAAGGAACCTGAAAAGGAGCTATTATTGTAAAGAGCCAAGCCTGCAGGATTTATATTCATCACAGAAATATCTCCACCTAAAGCACCAAACGCACCGCCCATTGCAGTAGCTCTCGCAGTGGTATTGGCATCGTCTTCAGAAAAGAGCAATGCAAGTTCTTGATATCCTAAAGATTGCGCGTAGGAAGTTAGTGTCAAGGCAAAAAATGCCGCTGATATTATAAGTTTTCTCATTTTAATGTTTTTCTATGGATCTACTAGTTTAGTTACTTCTTCTGCTACCTGATGGTGACGAACTTCCACGAGAACTACTTCTTGATGAAGACGAACTTCTCCTAGAGGATGAAGAACTACTCGATGGGCTCCTTGTTGAAGACGAACTTCTTCTCGTGGATGAAGAACCGCTCGATGGGCTTCTTGTTGAAGACGAATTTCTTCTCGTGGATGAAGAACTGCTCGATGGGCTTCTTGTTGAAGATGAATTTCTTCTAGTAGACGAAGAACTGCTTGATGGGCTTCTTGTTGAAGATGAATTTCTTCTAGTAGACGAAGAACTACTCGATGGGCTTCTTGTTGAAGACGTGCGTCTTCTGGTCGATGAAATAGCCTTTCCAGAAGCTGCCCTTCTTTTAGCAGTTTTTACTTTCAGCCTTTTTGAATTAAATTTTCTTATTGCATTACTAGTCGTAGAAGTAACTCTTTTACTTAGTGCACTCCTTGCGTTTCTATTTGATCTTCTATAATTACTGTTGTAAGAAACCCTTCTTTGGTTTCTTGTATTGCCATAAAAACCGTCTTCGTTCTGCTGATAAGCAGCGTACGGATGCATAAAGCCACCGTAATATGGGTTGTTAAAACCCCATCCAAATCCTATATTATTCTGGTACGGATTCCAAAAAGGATTGTAACCCCAATTATTAAAACCATTGTTCCATCCCCATCTGCTGCCATAACCCCAATTATTATAACGATTGTTGTTCCAACCAAAATTGTTAAAACGATTGTTATTCCAACCAAAATCATTCCAATAAGAATCATTTCTTAAGTTTACACGAACAACTACATTGTTATTACCGTTACTGCCCCACGCAGGATTTGTATTGTAATTTAAAGCGTCTTCTTCATACGCCACATCTTGAGAGTTGTAGGCATCGACATCTGTAAAAATAGCAGTCTCATTTGCATAATCAAGACGTTCTAACTCCTTTGTAAAATATTCATTCTCATTATTTTCGTAGGCTTCGTCATCTACAATCCTAATTTTTTTAGCTTTTTGTGCATCTTTGCTACTGCCATAGATTCCGTCATCTGTGTAAACACTCTGATAGGTTCCACAAGAAATTAAAAACAAATTAGCAATTGCAAACAATACAAATTGATTCGTGGTTATCTTTTTAGAGGAGCTTTTCATATTTATAATTTTTAGTGTTCATATTAAATTGACCTAAGCTTGTAAAACAAAAAAAACTAAAGTTTACTTGGTCTCTAACCTTTTTATAGTAGTTTTGTATTGTTTTTTAAAAGTGAAACATTCTTTTCATCTAATTTCAATATAAAGGTACCAATATTTGTGCCAAACTTTTTATTATGAGTAAACATTTAACAAAAAGAGCCGACGATTATTCGAAATGGTACAACGAATTGGTTGTGAAAGCTGATTTAGCAGAAAACTCTGCGGTGAGAGGCTGTATGGTTATAAAACCCTATGGTTTTGCTATTTGGGAGAAAATGCAAGCAGAGTTAGATCGAATGTTTAAAGAAACAGGACATCAAAATGCTTATTTCCCTCTTTTTGTTCCTAAAAGTCTCTTTGAGGCAGAAGAAAAAAATGCAGAAGGCTTTGCAAAAGAATGTGCTGTAGTCACGCATTACCGCTTGCAAAATGACCCAGACAACCCAGGAAAACTTAGGGTAGATCCAGAAGCTAAATTAGAAGAAGAATTGGTTGTAAGACCTACTTCTGAAGCTATTATTTGGAGTACTTACAAAGGATGGATTCAATCCTATAGAGATTTACCTTTATTAATAAATCAATGGGCAAATGTTGTACGTTGGGAAATGCGAACGCGTTTATTTTTAAGAACTGCAGAGTTTTTGTGGCAAGAAGGCCATACTGCACACGCAACAAAATCAGAAGCAATTGCAGAAGCGCAGCAAATGCAAGAGGTATATGCCACTTTTGCTGAAGAGTTTATGGCAATGCCTGTTATAAAAGGTTCAAAATCTGACAGCGAACGCTTTGCGGGCGCAGAGGACACCTTGACTATTGAAGCATTAATGCAAGACGGTAAGGCCTTACAAGCGGGTACAAGTCATTTTTTAGGTCAGAATTTCGCAAAAGCTTTTGATGTAAAATTTACCTCTAAAGAAGGAAAGAAAGAGCACGTATGGGCCACTTCTTGGGGGGTCTCTACTCGTTTGATTGGTGGTTTAATTATGACCCATTCTGACGATAGTGGCTTGGTATTACCTCCTAAATTAGCTCCCATACAAGTTGTAATTATCCCGATATATAAGGATGAGGGGCAATTAGAAGCTATTTCAGAGAAAGTAGCAGTATTTGTAAATGAATTACGTGCAAAAGGCGTTTCTGTAAAGTTTGACGACAGAGATACCTATAGACCCGGTGCAAAATTTGCAGAATACGAGTTAAAAGGGGTACCCGTTAGAATAGCTGTGGGAAATAGAGATTTAGAAAACGGTACGGTAGAGGTTGCTAGAAGAGATACTTTTGAGAAACAAACAGTGGCTCAAAATGAAGTGGTAGACTTTGTAAGTGATCTTTTAGAAGAAATTCAAGAAAACTTATTTAACAAAGCCATTAATTTCAGAGCGGACAACACAACTTCCGTAGATAATTTTGAGGATTTTAAGGCCATCATAAAAAATAAAGGAGGATTTGTTTCTGCACATTGGGATGGAACAGAAGAAACTGAAAACAAAATAAAAACACAAACAAAAGCAACTATAAGGTGCATCCCTAATGACGCAAAAGAAGAAATTGGAATATGTGTTTTTAGTGGAAAGCCCTCTTCTAAAAGGGTGCTTTTTGCAAAGGCTTATTAATTTAAAAAAAAAAACAATTTTTTTTGAAAAATTATTGCAGAATTTAAAAAACGTTGTATATTTGCACCCGCAATTAAGGCATACTTAATTGTTCTGGTCCGTTCGTCTAGGGGTTAGGACGCATGGTTTTCATCCATGTAACACGGGTTCGATTCCCGTACGGACTACAAAAAGTTTTAATAAAAAAACGAAACAAAGTTATGGCAAATCACAAGTCAGCATTAAAAAGAATTAGAAGTAACGAAGCTAAAAAGTTACGTAATAAATACCAGCACAAGACAACAAGAAATGCTGTTAGAGATTTACGCACAGTAGAAGATAAGAAGGAAGCAGAAGGGAAACTAAATGCTGTAATTTCTATGTTAGACAAATTGGCAAAAAACAACATTATTCACAAGAATAAGGCTGCAAACATCAAATCTAAATTAACAAAGCACGTATCCGCATTGTAAGTTTTACTTCTCAAAAAATTCAAAAGCCTAAATATAATGTTTAGGCTTTTTTTTGTTTCACACAGTAGCTCTAAAGGATTTATTTTTTTTAACGTCGGTCTTCTTTTCTAACTTAAAAAAACCCAGCCATCTTTTCCTCCTCCAGTAAAAGTGGTTCTTTTCGATTAAATAAGGCAACTCATTCTTCTGATCCTCTTTCGAAATCTCATAAACAAATAGTAATCTTGTCTAAAAAAGAGCAATCATCCTTTATTTTATGCTTATCTAAAAGTCATGATTTTTATGAGCATCCAATCTAATGAAAATAAAGAGCAGAATTGTAAAACCCCATAAGGAGGAGCCTCCATAACTAAAGAAAGGTAGCGGAATACCAACAGTTGGCAGCAGACCTATAACCATCCCTATATTTACAATTACATGAAAAAATAAAATTGAGGCCAAACTATATCCATAAATCCGCCCAAATTTATTCGTGTGTGTTTCCGCTAAATAGAGAATTCGATACAGCATGAGCATAAATAAAATGATTACGATAGTACCCCCTAAAAAACCCCACTCTTCACCTATTACGCTAAAGATATAATCTGTGTGCTGCTCTGGTACAAAGTTTCCCTGAGTTAAATCTCCCTTTAAGAAACCTTTTCCGTTAAACCCACCTGAGCTAACGGTCAACTCCGACTGATAAGAGTTATATCCGATACCTTGATTATCTTTCTTTAAACCAAGAAGAATCTCAAAACGATCTCTGTGATGTTGCTTAAAAATATTAGTATAAGTGTATCCAGTTCCAACAATAAAAATAGCCACGGTCACATATACCGCTGCGATTTTATACCAGTTAAAACGCAAGAAACGCCTCCCTCCTCTATATATGGCATACACAGTAAAAATACTAAGTACTATAAATAAAATGGACAACACCCAGGGAACTCCAAATAAAATAGTGAGTATAAATAAGACAATTACTACCGCTCCTAAAATAATATAATTTAAAGTTAATCCCTCTCGGTGCAATACTAAGAAAAAGGACAAATAAATAAGTGCAGACCCCACGTCTGGCTGCAGTGTGATTAAAAAAGCGGGGGCAAATATAACAACAAAGGCTTTAATTTGATTTTTAACTAACTTAAAACTATACTTCCTGTCACTCATTAGCTTTGCAACTGCCAATGCCGTAAATGCCTTTACAAACTCTGAAGGCTGGAGCCCCAATACTCCAAAATTATACCAGGAGGTAGCTCCATTAATTGTTTTTCCGAAAATAAATAACCCAACAAGCGTGGCTAAAGAAATAATATAAAATATTCCTGAAAATTTTTCATAAAACTCAGAGTTAAAAAAAAGGATTGTAATAATTAAGGGAATTGTTAGAAAAATAAAGATTAGCTGCTTCCCATACTTTGTTGAAAAACTTAACAACTCAATCTCTTGATCTGTATTTGACGCAGAATAAATATTTAACCAACCAAAACTGACTAACACTACAAAAATAAGCACCAAAAGCCAGTCAACACCTGCAAAAATATTATTTCGTTCCCTTCTCAATGTCCTCTTTTTTAGGGATTAATTTATCGTATTCGTCCTGCAAGCTTATATTCAACATGTTCTTCTCTCGATACTGTGTTGCTTTAGAAATTTCGCCGTTTAAATATTTCTCTATCAAAAGACTAGCAATAGGAGCGGCAATGGTGGAACCATACCCCCCATTTTCTACAAAAATAGCAAGTGCGATTTTTGGATTATCTTTTGGAGCAAATGCCACTAAAATAGAATGATCTTCTAATTTTATCCTTTTCCCATTCACCACTGCATAATTCTCTGAAGTCCCTGTCTTACCACAGATTTCAATTCCCTTAACTTGACTCCACTTGCCTGTTCCTGTTTTAAAAACTTCATGCATTGCTTCTATTACAAGAGGAAAATGTGCTGTATCAATAGTGGTTTGTTTTTTCTTTGTAAAATCAGAAAATTCTATTGGATTTTCATTTACTTCCTTTAAAATATGTGGTGTATAAAAAAATCCTTTATTTGCGATTGCAGCCGTAAAATTAGCCAATTGAATTGGAGTCGTTTGCACCTCTCCTTGTCCAATAGCGTTTGAAATATTCGTAGAAGCGTTCCAAGAGTACCGATACATATTATCATAGTACTTTCCGGTAGGTATTAAGCCAGGACTTCCTTGTGGTAAATCATATCCTAAATAATTCCCCAAACCGAAACTTTTAACATGTGCGCTCCAGGCGTCCAAACCTTTAGATGGTTTATTGTTTTTTTCAATGATTCTTTTGTACGTATTAGAAAAATAACTATTACAAGATCTCGCAATCGCTGTCTTTAGTTGTATCGGTTTGCCATAAATTCCACAATGACATCCCATAAACTCACTTGCCCTGCCTCCGTATCTATAACCATTATAGCAGTAAAAAGGGGTTTCCTTTGTAATAACACCCTCTTGTAAGCCAATTAAAGCATTCATCATTTTAAAAGGAGATCCAGGAGGATAAGAAGCTTTCAACCCTCTATCATAGGTCGGTTTCTCTAAGTTCTCAGGATCCATTAGGATTACTGAGTTTCGAGATCTTTTTCTACCAACCAACATGTTTGGATTATATGAAGGAGCAGTAACTAAGGCTAAAATCTCACCAGAAGAAGGCTCTATAGCAACAATACCACCTCTTTTACCCTTCATTAACTTTTGAGCATACTGTTGAAGTTTAATCGCTAATGTTAACTTTAGGTCTTTGCCACTTTGCGCCAAGGTATCCTTTTCTCCGTTCTTGAAGGAACCGGTAACTTTATTAAACCTGTTTTTATTAAAATATTTTTTTCCTTTTCTTCCCCTTAAAAATCCTTCGTATTGTTTTTCTATACCATCTTTACCGATTAACTCCCCTGCTTGATAATAGCTGTTTTTCTTTGCAAGTTCTTCGTTGACTTCGCCAATATAACCTAAAACATTTGCTGCAGCATTTATAGGGTAGGCTCTAATAATTCTTTTCTGAATAAAAAATCCGTGATACTTATGCAACTTCTCTTGAAGAAATGCAAAATCTTCCTTAGCTAACTGTTTTAAGAATACAGAAGGCTTGTAAGAAGCAAATGCATCTGCCTTGTAGTACCTCCTTAAAAAATCTTCTTTATTAATTTTTAATAGCTTGCAAAATTCTAATGTATCTAGAGAGACTACTTGATTTGGCTGCACCATAACATCATAAGAAATTTGATTTGCGACCAATAAAACACCGTTTCTATCATAAATATAACCTCTTTCTGGATAATCATATTCTGTCTTTACTGCGGCATTATGAATTGGATCATAGCTTTCACCTCTAATTATTTGAAGCTGAAATAGGCGGCCTATAAAAACGACTCCTACGAGCGTAATTAAAAAGTAAAGTAAAAAACTTTTTTGCATTATTGTTTTTTAGAAAAGATATAAACTACGGGGAAATAAAGTACCAGCGTAAAAATACTTGAATACAATGTATTAAGTAACACCTGTGAAAAATTATTAAAGCTAAAGTTAGCAAAAGAAAATAATATAAAATGATGAATCAACGTTAAAGTTGCAACATAATTAAACTTCTTTCCGAAAGGTTCCAAACTCAAATCAAAAAAAGGATAATCTACCTCATACTTACTGAAAAAAACTTTTACAAAAAACAATCTAAAATAGGCAATTGTTAAAGTTGAAAACGCATGAATACCTCCAGAGTCTGAAAAAACATCAATACTTAACCCCAATAAAAAGGCGATGAATAAAAAACGAAATCTGTCTTTTTTTAAGGGAAATAAAAAGAGAAAAATTATGTACAAATAAGGATTCACATACCCTAAGAATAAAACATTGTTTAGCACAAGAACCTGCAGTAGAACTATAAATAAAAAAAGAAGTGCGAAGTAGATTGTCTTACTCATTTGCAATGTTTTCTATTTGTTTAATTTCATATTTATGTAAGTTCTTAATAACATACACCGGCCCAATATTACTCATATCATTAAATAATTTCACATCAATCACATTGTCTACGGCGGCATCATTATTAATACCAACAACCTTCCCAATCAAAATTCCCTCTGGAAAAATAGTGGATTTTCCATCCGTTTCTACAGTATCCCCTATTTTCACTAGTGCCTGCCTTGGAATATCTGTTAATTGCAGTATTTTATAGTCTCGTCCATCCCATTTTAAAGAGCCAAAATACCTACTGTTTCTTAACCGTGCGTTTAATTTTGAGTTTTTATTCAGAACGGATTGAACTCTTGTATAATTCGGAGAAACTGTTTCCGTAATTCCGATGATTCCTTTCCCATTAACAACTGCCATTTCTTTATCTAGACTGTCATTTCTTCCCTTGTTAAGCGTTAGGAAGTTAAATGCTTTTGTAAAGTTGTTGTTAATAATTTTAGCACTGGAAAAAGTATATTTTTGGAAATATTTTAAGGTGTCTACAAAAGTTGAATCGGAAAGAGTGGTAGTTTTTTGTTTTTGTCGTAAGCGATTTCTTAGATAGGTGTTCTCCAACAACAACTCATTATTTACATTTTTCAAACTGAAATACTCAGAAATATTAAAAGCTTGATGATACAAACTGCTCGACACCGCATTTGCAGAAGTTACATATTTACTTTTATGAAAGTTTAAATTATTGAAAATAAGTATCAAAGCGATGCATTGCAACAAAAGAAAGAATAAAAAATATTTAAACTTTCGGAAAAAGTAAATAAGTTGTTGCATTTTTTAAAGCATCTAAAAGATTATTTCATCAATACACTTTTGTATTTATCCAATTCTTTTAAAGCAATTCCAGTCCCTCGAACTACTGCTCTTAATGGATCTTCTGCAACGTACACTGGTAGATCTGTTTTTCTTGAAAGTCTTTTGTCTAATCCTCTTAACATAGAACCTCCTCCTGCTAAATAAATACCACTATTATAAATATCCGCAGCTAATTCTGGTGGTGTTTTTGACAACGTCTCCATCACAGCGTCTTCTATCCTTAAAATAGATTTATCTAATGCTTTTGCAATCTCTCTGTATGAAACTTGCACCTGTTTTGGCTTGCCGCTTAGTAGATCTCTCCCTTGAACCAACATGTCTTCTGGTGGAGTTTCTAAATCTTCTGTAGCTGCACCAACTGTGATTTTAACTTTTTCTGCGGTTGTTTCCCCGATATGTAAATTGTGTTGCGTGCGCATATAGTACATGATATCATTTGTAAAGAGATCTCCTGCAACTTTTACAGATTGATCACAAACAATACCAGCTAAAGCGATGACTGCAATTTCTGTTGTCCCTCCTCCAATATCAATAATCATATTCCCTTTCGGCTCCATAATGTCGATACCAACACCAATTGCAGCAGCCATAGGCTCATAAATTAAATAGATTTCTTTGGCATTCATATGTTTTGCAGAATCCCTAACAGCTCTCTTTTCCACCTCTGTAATTCCAGAAGGAATACAAATAACCATGCGCAATGCTGGCGGAAATAACTTCTTTTTAATCGATGGAATCTGTTTTACAAATTCCTTAATCATTTCTTCAGACGCTTGAAAATCTGCAATCACACCGTCTTTTAAGGGACGAATTGTTTTTATATTTTCATGCGTTTTCCCTTGCATTAAATTGGCCTCTTTCCCAATTGCAATAATCTTACCGGTAGTTCTATCTCTTGCTACGATGGAAGGACTGTCAATAACCACTTTTCCTTTGTGAATTATTAATGTATTTGCGGTTCCTAAGTCAATCGCAATATCTTCCGTCATAAAATCAAAAAAACCCATAAAATATTTTTGTTATATTATTTAACTCCTATCGAAGTCCTCACAAATTTACTAAATTTCTGAATGCAAACCACGTATAAATAATTAATGTTTAAAATGTCTAATTCCAGTCATGACCATTGACAAGTTGTTCTTGTTACAATAATCAATACTCAACTGATCTTTAATAGAACCTCCTGGCTGAATTACACTTTTTATACCCGCTTTATCTGCAATTTCTACACAGTCAGGGAAAGGGAAAAAAGCATCACTCGCCATTACACATCCATTTAAATCAAATTTAAAAGAATTTGCTTTTTCAATCGCTTGGTTTAAAGCATCCACTCTGCTTGTCTGCCCAGTTCCTCCTGCTAATAACTGCTTATTCTTTACTAGAATAATAGTATTTGACTTGGTGTTTTTACAAAGCTTAGAAGCAAATAATAAATCTTCTAACTCACTTTCTGAGGGTCTTGTATCCGTAGCGTATTTCAAATCTTTTAAAGTATCTGTTATACGGTCTTTGTCTTGAACTAGATTTCCATTTAAGCAAGTTCTAATCGAGGTAGCTGGCAACACTACTTCTTTTTGTACTAAAATAATTCTATTCTTCTTTCCTTGTAAGATCGGAAGTGCCGCTGCCGAGTAACTTGGTGCTATTACAACTTCGCAAAACAGCTTATGAATTTCGGTTGCTGTAGCTGCATCTATTTCCATATTTGAAATCAAAACACCTCCAAAAGCAGAAACAGGATCTCCGGCCAAAGCATCTACATACGCCTGTTGAATAGTATTTCTTTGCGCAAATCCACATGCATTATTGTGTTTTAAAATAGCAAAAGTAGGCGCCTCTCCTTTAAATTCAGCTATTAAATTCACAGCTGCATCTACATCCAACAAGTTATTATAACTTAATTCTTTACCGTGTAATTTATCAAAAATCGCCTCTAAGTCTCCAAAGAAATAACCTTTTTGATGTGGATTCTCTCCATATCTTAGCACTTGTGCTTTTGTTTCACTAACTTTTAATACGGGCACTTCACCTGCATTAAAATAGTTGAAAATTGCCGTATCGTAATGTGAAGAAATGTTAAAAGATTTTGCAGCAAACTTCTTTCTCTGCGCAATAGAAGTTACGCCATTATCGGCTGTTAATATGTCTAAAAAAGCGGAATACTGCTCCATCGATGAAATGGTGAAAGTATCTTTAAAGTTTTTTGCAGAAGCCCTAATTAAAGAAATTCCACCAATATCAATTTTTTCTACAATCTCCTCCTCCGTTGCTCCTGAAGCAACTGTTTTTTCAAATGGATATAAATCCACAATCACCAAATCTATTTGAGGAATATTAAATTCCTCTAACTGCGCAATATCTCCTTCGTGATCCTGTCTGTTTAAAATTCCACCAAAGACTTTAGGATGCAATGTTTTGACCCTTCCCCCTAAAATAGAAGGATACGAAGTCACCTCCTCAACGGGTATCACAGGAATTCCCAAATCTTTAATAAATTTCTCTGTACCTCCTGTAGAATAAATAGTAACGTTTAATTGATTTAATTTTTTCACAATAGGCTCTAAACCATCTTTGTGAAATACCGAAATCAATGCGGATTTAATTGTTTTTGAAGTGCTCATTTAGTTGTGTAGTTAGGCTAACAAAGCTAAGAAATCTCTGAGGTTACTACAATAGTAATTTTATAAAAAATCACGGATGCATTCAGGCTGCGTTTCAGCGATACATGCTGGCATAATATTGTTAGAAATTATACTTTCAATAACATAAAACAATGTTTTTCGAAAAGTTTCACAACACTAAAAAAAAGTTAGTAATTTTTAATTTCAGCAGCGGCACTTGAAGTCTAATAAACACTGCATTCTTGATATTTAAAACTTCTATAAAGACAAAGAAAGTAGCTTGCTAGGAGTCTTTTCTATTTTAAATCAATATTTTTTTTTAATAAAACAAAAAAACTAATAATTAAAACTTACTCACTATTTTCTAAAAAATCACGAAACCACTCTGTGAATTTTTCTTTAAATCTTTTTGATTTTTCAATTGGTCTTTCTGCCTCAAGGGAGAAAATATGCTCTCTTTTGGGAACTGTTTTGGAATGCCGTGCTTTCATTATTTAGGGGAGTTTAATGATTCAAAATTTTCTTAAAAAATTTCTTACCCAAATATATAACAAAAAATGAAAGTTGTCAATCCCTGAAAACAGTGTTTTTTAAACCTGTATTCGTCAGACTATTTTATAAAATTTTTGCCACTTTTTTACAAATAAACTCCAAAAATTCCTCATCATCTGCACTAAAAATGTTTGCTGTGTGGGAGTCAATATCTATCTGACCTACATTTTCCTCATTTACAAAAATTGGAATTACAATCTCAGACTTCACCTTCCATCCACAAGAAATATAGTTCTCCTGCTCAGAGACGTCTTGTACTACGAAGTTTTTGTTAGTTACCGCTACTTGACCGCAGATCCCTTTTCCAAAAGGAATGATTGTGTGCTCCGTTTCCTCTCCAGTATATTGTGCTAATTTCAGCTCATTCTTATCTCCATTTTTAAAATAAAAACCAACCCAATCATAATGCAATATTTCACGCTCCAATAAATCACAAATTGCTTGTAATTTTATCCCTATCGTATTATTTTGAAGAAGTAATGTATCAATTTTATCTTTTAGTATCTCAAATTTCATGTTGCTTTTTTTGATATTGCGAACATAATTAAATTCTAGTTGTATCCCACATAAAAATAGCTTGAATAGTGCCAAATATGCGTGCTCTCGTCCGTTTTAAAAGGAACACTCTTATTATCCTACAATTTAACAAAAGGTTTAGATTTGTTATTGTAAATTTGCAATCTGTATGAAACGTTCATTTACTAAAATAACTTCGAGTTTGTTAGCGCTGCTAGTGCTACTTTCAACCTTGTCTTTCACTGTTGAAAGCCACTATTGTGGTGATTTTTTAGTAGACACTTCATTTACAGGACAAGCATCTAATTGTGGTATGGTAATGTCACAAAAAACAGCAACAAAAAAGAAAACATGTTGCACAGATGTTATCATCAAAACGGAAGGCCAGGACGAACTGCACCAAGTAGCTTCGCAGCACAAAGCTTTTGAAAAACCACAATTTCTAACTGTCTTACTTTTCTCTCCAAATAATAGACGCTTAGAGAACTGCGCTAAAAAGAAAATTTATAAAGAAGCTTCCCCAACAGATATTCCAATAAATTACCAAATACTATATCAGTCCTTTTTAATTTAATTTTATGCTAATTTGAACTAAAAAAACTTCTCTTAAGGAGTCTTGTTTTAATTATTATAAAATACATACCCATGAAAAAATATATTATAAGTAGTTTTTTACTACTAGCACCCATGCTTATTCTTGCTCAAACTAGTTTGAAAGGAATGATTATGGATGCCCAAAATTCTAAAGATAATTTAGGTGTTTCTGGCGCAACTGTTAATTGGTTGGGCACAAGTATTGGTGCAATTACCAATAATAAAGGTTGGTTTACCATACCCTATGACCCCCAATATAAAAAACTAATTGTAAGCTATATTGGCTATAAAACAGATACCATAATCATCTCCAATACAACGCCCATTCATCATTTCATCACTTTAGAAAAGGGGCTGAACGAAATCACTATTCGGAGTAAACGAAATGCGGTTCAAAAATCTTTATTTGCAACTGCCAATACTTTTACTGTTAACAATGATGAGTTACTGAAAGCTGCCTGTTGTAATTTAGCTGAAAGTTTTGAAACAAACCCCTCTATAGACGTTAGCTTTTCGGACGCACTAACCGGAACACGTCAAATCCAGATGCTCGGGTTAAAGAGTCCATATTTACAAATTATGCAAGAGAACATCCCATCTATAAGAGGGGCAGCGCAAGCATTTGGGCTAACATTTACACCAGGAACCTGGGTGGAAAGTATCCAAATTACCAAAGGTGCGGGTTCTGTTGTGAACGGCTTCGAGAGCATCTCGGGACAAATAAATGCCGAACTGGTAAAACCTTTTTCTGATGCTGCATTCTTTTTAAACGCTTACAGCTCTCTAAACGGTAGATTAGAATTAAATACCCATTTAAACAAAAGGGTTTCAGAGAAATGGCAAACAGGTCTTTATATTCACGGAAATTATAGGGGTGAGAAATTTGACAAAAACAAAGATGGTTTTTTAGATGCACCGCTAGCAAATCAAATAAATGTGATGAACCGCTGGCAATACACAGATGCACAAAATGGCTGGGTTAGCTTTATAACTGCTCGGTTTTTAAATGATGAGAAACAAACAGGAGAACTCAATTTTAATCCAGAAACAGACAAGGGAACGACCAATCTTTGGGGAAGTGAAATTGATACAAAGCGTTTTGAAACCTCAGCAAAATTAGGATATGTTTTTCCTGATTTACCGTATCAAAGCTTAGGGCTACAACTAGCCTATAGCAAGCATCAACAAGATTCTTATTTTGGCTTAAACACCTACGATATTGAACACGAAAGTTTGTATTCTAATTTCCTTTTCAATTCTATTATCAGCGACACTCGAAACAAGTTTAAAACAGGGGTGAGCTATACCTATGACAGATATAATGAGCTTGTTAATGAAACAATCTACCAACGAAAAGAAAATTCATTGGGTGCTTTTTTTGAATATGCTTTTGATAATTTAGATGATTTTAGCTTAACTGCTGGGCTTCGAATAGACACGCACAACCTCCTTGGAACCTTCATAACACCAAGATTGCACTTAAGATACGCTCCTTGGGAAAAAGGTGTGCTTAGAGCTTCTGCAGGGAGAGGAAAGAGAAGTGCAAATATTTTTGCTGAAAACCAACAACTCTTTGCAAGTTCTAGAGGAAATAAAGGAAATATTAACATTGACAATACCAATGGAAATATCTACGGATTAAATCCAGAAATTGCCTGGAACTTTGGCGTTTCGTATTTACAGAAATTCAATTTATTTGATAAAAAAGGAGATGTTACCTTTGATTTTTACAGAACAGATTTTAGCAATCAAGTTGTTGTTGATTGGGAAAACCCTCAAGAAATTTCTTTTTATAATTTGGACGGAAAAAGTATTGCAGATAGTTTTCAGATAGAAGTAAATTATGAATTGATAGAAAACTTAAGTTTGAGAACTGCCTTTAAATATTTTGATATTTCGACAAATTATAAGGATGGGAAACTGCAAAAACCGCTGCAGCCAAATAAACGCTTTTTTGCAAATATTTCTTATGAAACAAAATTAAATGACAACAAAGCGCAATGGAAAATTGACGTGACTTTTAATAATATTGGTAGACAGAGATTACCAAATACAGCGTCTAATCCAGCGAGGTATCGCCTAGCAACTCATTCTGAGAGCTACAGCTTATTAAATTCTCAAATAACAAAAGTATTCTCCAATAGATTTGAGGTCTATTTTGGAGGAGAAAATATTACAAACTTTCAACAGAAAAATCCTATTTTAGCAAGCGAAACTCCTTTTGGACCTAATTTTGACACCACAATTGTATATGCCCCTATTTTTGGTCGTGCAATCTATGCTGGACTTCGGTTTAAAATAAAATAAACTTTTGAGAAACTTTCAGTCTATCTAATAATTTAAAATAAACAAATCATAAAACAGAAAACAAATGAAAAAAGTAGTATTCATATTCAGTATATTTTTGATTGGCTTCACCACTCAAGGACAACAAGTAAAAAATAAAAAAAATGCTAAAATTGCCTTTAACGTAGATGGCATCTGCGGCATGTGTAAAAAACGTATTGAAACTGCTGCCTTAAAAACTAAAGGCATCAAGTTTGCTATTTGGGACGTTAAAACACATCAATTAAATGTTATTTTAAATGAACAAAAAACAAGTTTAAAAACACTAAAAACAAACATTGCTGCTGCTGGACACGATGTTAAAGATTTTACAGCGACAGAAGAAGCTTATGCCGCAGTGCATCCTTGTTGTAAGTATCGAGACAACAAAATTATATTAGACCACGAAGGCATGCTCAAAAAAGAGAGAAATTAGAAAAACAAAAAAGCCTCACAATTTAGATTGTGAGGCTTTTTTTATGTGCAATATGTTTCTAAGTTTTAGCTGTGGAAAATTACCAACAACGCAACTCATAAACGCTATTTAGTATCTGTAATGCTCTGGTTTAAAAGGCCCTTTTGGAGTTACACCGATATACTCAGCTTGATCTTCACGCAGTTCCGTTAACTCTACACCTATTTTAGCTAAATGTAAAAATGCTACTTTTTCATCTAAATGTTTTGGTAACATAAAGACATCATTTCCATAAGCAGCAGCATTTTTCCAAAGTTCAATTTGAGCTAAAGTTTGGTTTGTAAATGAATTCGACATTACAAAACTTGGGTGACCAGTAGCACAACCTAAATTCACCAAACGTCCTTCTGCAAGCAAAATGATATCCTTTCCGTTGATATTATATTTGTCTACTTGTGGTTTGATCGTATCCTTGGTATGTCCGTGATTTTTATTTAACCATGCCATGTCAATTTCGTTGTCAAAATGCCCAATATTACATACAATTACTTTGTCTTTCATTGCTTCAAAATGACGTGATTGTATAATATCTTTGTTCCCTGTGGTTGTAATTACGATGTCAGAATTTGCAACAACAGTTTCTAATCTTTTTACTTCAAAACCATCCATTGCTGCTTGTAAAGCACAAATAGGATCAATTTCAGTAACTGTTACAATAGAACCCGCTCCCTTAAAAGAGGCCGCTGTTCCTTTACCTACATCTCCATATCCACAAACGGTTACCCGTTTTCCTGCTAACATAGTATCTGTTGCTCTTCGAATTGCATCTACTGCAGATTCTTTACAACCATACTTATTGTCAAATTTAGATTTGGTAACAGAATCATTTACATTGATTGCTGGCATTGGTAAAGTTCCATTTTTTACTCTTTCATACAGCCTGTGAACTCCCGTTGTTGTCTCTTCTGACAATCCGTTAATCCCCGCTGCTAATTCTGGATATCTGTCCAAAACCATATTGGTTAAATCCCCTCCATCATCTAGAATCATATTTAATGGTTGTTTGTCTTCACCAAAAAATAAGGTTTGCTCAATACACCAGTCGAATTCCTCTTCTGTCATATCTTTCCAAGCATATACCGCTGTTCCTGCTCCTGCCATTGCAGCCGCAGCTTGATCTTGTGTAGAAAAAATATTACAAGAACTCCAAGTAACTTCCGCTCCTAAAGCCTGTAATGTTTCAATCAACACCGCTGTTTGAATGGTCATATGCAAACAACCCGCAATTCGTGCTCCTTTTAAAGGTTGCTCATTTTTATACTCTTCTCTCAAAGACATCAGTCCTGGCATTTCTGCTTCTGCTAAATGAATTTCTTTCCTACCCCAATCTGCTAAAGAAATATCTTTCACTTTAAATGGTACGTACGTGGCTGTTTTAGTGCTCATATTTTGTATATTTATGTTCTAATTTTTCGAACTGCAAAGTTACGACATCCATTCCAAAAAAGTATGCCTCTTTACAAAAGTTTAACGGTTGCCGATACGACAAAAATACTCATTTGGAAAATTGAGGAAACCATTAACGAATTAAATACAAACGTTTTACTAACAGAAAACAGTCAGGCGCGTTTAAATGGCATGAAATCTCAATTACACCAACGTGGATTTTTAAGTGTCCGTCATTTATTAAAAGAAGTCGGGTACTCCGATGCCGATTTAATTTATGATGCCTATGGGAAGCCGCATTTAAAAGATGGGAAGTTTATTTCCATCACCCATTCCTATACTTTTTCGGGAATCATCATCTCTGATGAGCAGCCTGTAGGAATCGATATTGAAAAACAGCGAGAAAAAATATTAAAAATAGCGCATAAATTCACTCCATTTGAAGAATACAAAACAATTGCAAATCATGAAGCCTTAGTCAGTAAACTAACTATTGTTTGGGGAGCAAAAGAAAGTTTATACAAAATCTATGGGAAGAAAAGTTTACTCTTTTTGCACCATATCTTTATTGATGATTTTAATTTTGCCGATGAAAAAACAACAGGAGCCATTCGATATGAAGGAAAAACAGCTAGCTATCAAATATTTTTTTTAGAATTTGAGGGGTTTACCTGCGTGTATGCAATTTAAATGTTATTTTCAAAATATAAACAAGACTAATAGGGAGAAATTCTTAACTTTGTAAGTTAAATTATAATAGATGCTGGAATTTCTTAACCTGCTTTTTGAACAATACAAAACCTATGAAACCATAGATATTGTATTGGAAATCATAGCAGTAATCTTTGGTTTTTTATCCGTTTGGTTTTCTGCACAGAATAAAATTTGGGTGTTTCCAACGGGGATAATTAGTACTGCCATATTTGTATATCTATTGCTAAAATGGGTACTACTCGGTGACATGATGATCAACGGCTATTATTTTATAATGAGCATCTATGGATGGTATGTTTGGACACGAAAAGTAGACGACACTCATTTTACACCAATCTCTAGAACCTCTAATAAAGAAAAAAAGACTTCCGTACTCCTTTTCTTAGCTGCATTGCTTTTTGTTTGTATCGTCTATCAAATTTTTGACAAATGGAACAATTGGGTTGCTTATATAGATACCGTAACCACTGCGATCTTTTTTGTAGGTATGTGGTTAATGGCAAAACGGAAAATAGAGCATTGGATTTTCTGGATTGCTGGAGATCTAATTTCGGTACCTTTATACCTGTATAAAGGACTTGCATTTACAAGCTTTCAATATTTTGGATTTACTTTTATTGCCATTTTTGGTTATTTAGCATGGAAAAAAAACTTACACAAGACCCCATTAACATCGTAAAAGTTGTTTTATTTGGCCCAGAATCGTCAGGAAAAACAACTCTTTCTCGTCACTTAGCAAGGTATTACAATACTGTTTGGGCACCAGAATTTGCAAGAGACTATTTGCAAAAAAAATGGAATAATGAACGTAAAACCTGTCAAAAAGAAGACATCGTTCCAATCGCTATTGGGCAAATGAAATTAGAAAACAGATTGGCCAAAAGAGCAGATAAGTTACTTATTTGCGACACTGATCTTTTAGAAACAAAAGTATATTCAGAAGAATTTTATGGTGGATTTGTGGATGAAAAGTTAAATGATGCGGCCAATAAAAATGAGTACGACTTGTATTTGTTAACTTATATTGATACACCCTGGGAGGCAGATGATTTACGTGACAGACCAAAACAACGTTTAGAGATGTTTAATGCCTTCGAGAGCGCATTAAAAAAATATAAAAAAAATTACATTATCCTAAAAGGAGACAAAGAAACTCGATTAAAAAACGCTGCAGCGGCTATTGATGAAATTATAGCTCATAAAAAGAATTTACATTCATTCTCCACTTCTTTATTAGATTTAGACGTTCCTTTTATTCCCCAAAACAATAGTTCTGAAAGTTTTTTTGACTAAAAGAAGTTGAAAACGAGTATTGAAGGCTAATAGTACGCATGCTAATTCAAAAAAAACGGCAGCAATGAATACCGAAAATATCTTAAAAGAACTTAGTTTTAAAGCAACTAGAAGTTCTGGTGCCGGAGGACAACACGTAAATAAAACATCTTCTAAAATTGAACTCTCCTTTAATTTAGAAAATTCTCTTTCACTTGCTGAAAATGAAAAAGAGCTTTTAAAAAGCAAACTTTCATCGAAATTAACAAAAGAAAATATATTCATTCTTTTTTGTGAAGAAACACGCTCACAACATAGAAATAAAGAAATTGCAATCAAACGTTTTTTAACAATCCTGAAAACAAATTTAATTGTTCCTAAAAAAAGGAGAAAAACAAAACCAAGCTATGGCGCCTTAAAAAGAGGACTTGAAAGTAAAAAACGCACCTCAGTAAAAAAGACCCTTCGTAAAAAACCATCGCTTGACTAAAATAAATCACTTTTCTGTTTCACAATCAGTTTTTCTGACTTAATTTTGCCACGTTCTCATAAAGGGGTGCTTTAAAAAGCTGAGATCATACCCAATGAACCTAGAACAGGTAATGCTGTTTAGGGATTTTGAATGTTTTTTACGAAAAAAGTGACTTAATTTAAAGTATAAATTAATTCTTCCGTTGTGCGGAAAAAAGCTTTCTTCGTATGAACAAAAATTAATTATTCAATAATAATCACAAGAATAATTACCTCTTTTTATTCGTTTTAAAAATTTTTAAAATGAAAAAAATTACCTTTTTTTTATTCTTGTTTGCAAGTACACTTGTAAACGCCCAGTCATTTACACTCAAAGGAAAAGTAGTAGATGCAAACAATGAATCTTTACCAGGAGCAACTATTTTGGTCAAAGAAACACAGCAAGGAACCTCCAGCGATTTTGACGGAGTCTTTCGCATCAACCTTGAAAAAGGGATGTACACAATTCAGGTTTCATTTATTGGTTACAAAACAGTCTCTGAAGAAATTTCAGTGACTCAAAATGATGAAATTAAATTTGTACTGGTTCTTGACTCCACCGTTTTGGAAGAAGTTTTAGTAGCTGCTGTTCGTGCAAATGCTGCCGTTCCTGTTACTTTTTCAAACCTATCAAAAAAGGAAATTGCAACACGTAATTTAGGACAAGACATTCCAATTTTACTAAACTACATGCCTTCAGTAGTTTCATCTTCGGATGCCGGAGCAGGTGTTGGATATACCTACATGAGTGTGCGTGGTTCTAATGGAGAGCGGATCAATGTTACCGTAAACGGAATTCCATACAATGACCCTGAAAGTCATGGTACTTTTTGGGTGAATTTAAGTGATTTTGCTTCTTCTACAGAAAACTTACAATTGCAACGTGGGGTTGGTACTTCTACTAACGGGTCTGGTGCTTTTGGAGCAAGTTTAAACATCTTAACAGATGCGGTCTCCGAGGAAGCATTCGCCGAAATCTCTAATTCTTTTGGTTCTTTTAATACTCGAAAGCACACCGTGAAATTTAGTACCGGAAAAATTAATGAGCATATAGAAATTGCAGGCCGCCTGTCTAATATTTATTCAGATGGATATGTGGATAGAGCTTTTGCTGATTTAAAATCGTATTATCTGCAAGGAAGTTATACCGATGAGAATACGCTGATAAAGGCAGTTACCTTTGGAGGAAAAGAAAAAACCTACCAAGCGTGGTACGGTTTGACTGCTAGCGAGTTAGAAGAAGACAGGAAACAAAATCCGTATACTTACGATAATGAGACCGATAATTATGAACAAAACCATTATCAGTTGCATTGGAATGAAAGATTGAATGACCAATGGTCTACCAATTTAGCAGTAAACTACACCAAAGGGGCTGGTTACTTTGAGCAGTCTAAAAAAGGTGAAGATGCTGCAGATTTTAACAATCTAATTGTAGATGGTAGTGATGTAATTGTAAGACGTTGGTTAGACAATGATTTTTATGTAGTAAACTTTAACACCAACTATAAAACAGACAAACTAAATTTGATCTCAGGAATTTCATATTCTGATTATAGTGGAGACCACTATGGAGAAGTAATTTGGGGGTCTGACTTGGCTGCAGATGTGAATATTAGAGATCGTTATTATTTTTCTGATGCAAAGAAAACAGACTTTTCTGTATTTGCAAAAGCAACGTTTGACATTACAGAGAAATTAATTGGATATGCAGATTTACAAGGGAGATTTGTTGGTTATCAAACACAAGGAATTACCAGTGATATTGCACCTATTGATGTAGATGCTAATTTTAAATTCTTCAATCCTAAATTTGGATTTACGTATAAACTAAATAATAACAGTAGTTTGTATACTTCCTTTGCAGTTGCCAATAGAGAACCCAATAGAACCGATTTTGAAATTGGTGTAACTACCCCAGAAACCTTAAATGATTATGAATTAGGTTGGCGTTTTAATAGTGAAAACGTACAACTGACCGTAAATGGTTATTTCATGGATTATAAAAATCAGTTGGTATTAACTGGTGCTTTAAATGATGTAGGTGCGCCCATTAGAGCAACCTCTGGAAGCAGCTATAGAATGGGTACAGAGATCGATGCAGATATAAGAATTTCTGATAAAATTTCTATCAGACCAAATGCAACTTTTAGTGCGAACAAGAATAGAGACTTCTTTATAACTAAAGATGGAAATACAACACCACAGTCCTTGGGAAATACAGATTTATCATTTTCACCAGACGTAATTATTGGGAATATATTTACCTATACACCCTTAAAAAATGTACAACTTTCACTCTTAACTAAGTATGTTAGTGAGCAGTTTATGAGTAATTTTAGTAGTGAAGTTTCTACAAACGATGTTTTAGAAAGCTACTTTACGTCTGACTTAAACGTTGTATATCGCTTACAATCAAATAAAATCTTCAAATCTGTTGTTTTTACAGCATTGGTAACCAACCTTTTTGATGCAGAATATGTTAATAATGGGTATTACTATACTTTTGATGATGATTACTCTAATCCAGGAACGGTCACTACAGTCGATGGAGCAGGTTATTATCCTCAAGCAACCAGAAACTTTCTAATAGGTGCGACTTTTAGATTTTAATAAATACATCGTTTTACGTCATAATTGACTAAAACATGTTAAAATAGACACAAAACGAGCGGTTTTCAATAGAAAATCGCTCGTTTTTCGTATATTGAAAATTGTGGAAAATTTATACGATGGCCGCAGTACGTGCACTCGAATGAAACTTCTTGAGAACAATATATTGATTCAACTCAAGCTTTCTGCATTCTAGATTTTTCGTTTCAACGATCCCTAACTACCACCTTTAAAAGAAATAGATTTTTTTAAAAAAGCAACCAATAGCTATTTGCTATTAAACCTTACAACTTCCTATAATGAGACAACTTAAAATTGTAAAACAAGTCACCAACCGCGATGCGGAGTCTTTAGATAAATATTTTCAAGAAATTAGTAAAATTGGACTTATTACTGCTGATGAAGAAGTAGAACTTGCACTAAAAATTAAGGTAGGAGATTCAAAAGCTTTAGATGCGCTTGTAAGTGCAAATTTAAGATTTGTAGTTTCCGTTGCCAAGCAATACCAAGGACAGGGTTTGAAGTTATCTGACTTGATAAATGAAGGCAACTTAGGCTTGGTAAAAGCGGCAAAAAGATTTGATGAAACCAGAGGGTTTAAGTTCATATCTTATGCTGTTTGGTGGATTCGTCAAGCCATTATGCAAGCCTTGGCAGAACAATCTAGAATTGTGCGCTTGCCTTTGAATAAGATAGGAAGTATCAATAAAATAAAAAAAATATATGCACGTCTTGAGCAAAACGAGCAACGCATGCCAACCCATAAAGAAATTGCAAAACAATTAGACATGACGGAAGCAGAAGTAGAACAGTCTTTAAAAAACTCTGGAAGACATGTTTCTATGGATGCTCCTTTAAAAGAAGGGGAAGACTCTAATCTTTATAATGTATTGCAATCAGGAGACTCCCCGAGACCAGACAGCCAGTTAATGGCACAATCCTTGAAAATTGAAATCGAACGGGCGCTAGGAACCCTAACCTATAAAGAAGCAAAAGTTATAAAAATGTTTTATGGTATTGGAAACGAGGCAATGTCTAGCTTAGAAGAGATTGGTGAAAAATTTGATTTAACAAGGGAGCGCGTTCGCCAAGTAAAGCAGAAAGCAATTCGGAGATTACAATCAGGTTCTAAAACACAGATGCTGAAAACATACTTAGGTTAAAAACGATGCATTAGAAGGCTGCCTTAAGCTACTGGTTTTTTTCTGAATCCCACTGCCGATATCCTCCCAATACATTGATGACTTCAAAACCTTTGTCTTTCAATATTTTACATGCTTTCCCACTTCTATTGCCACTTTTGCAATACAAATAAACAGGCTTTGATTTATTCAATTGTACGGTTGCTACTGCTTCAAAATCAACATCAAAGTAGTTGGCAAAAAGTGCTGTTTTTATAGCACCTTTTTGTATTTCTTTTGGAGTTCTAACGTCCAATAACTGAACCTCTCCTTGGGCTAGCAATCGCTTTAACTCTGCAGTCGAAATAGTATTAGAAGCTTGCTGTCCATTACAATTAAGAAAGAGAAAGCTCAGTAACAAAAGACAAATACCCTTTTTCATTTTATTCTAAATTATGTTTTAGTTTAGTACTATCCTGCACCTTTTAGGAGTTGCAAAGGCTGCGCGCTCTTAGGTATTAGACTGCTGTATATATTTAGCATATTTCTCTTGAACCGCCTTATCTCCAGTTTTATAGAATTGAACTGCCTGATAAATACCCATATAAAAATGTTGTAAATCTATTATATCTAAAAAGCCACTTCTAAAAAAAACATCTCTTACAGGACCTTTTACCCCAACAAAATAAAACAACACCTCTCTTTTCTGATAAAATCGAATCCGTTCTTTCAGCATCTCTACCCCAGTACTGTCTACTCTATTTATACTCTCTGCGTCTAAAACAATTAACTTTAAACGGGGACCTTTTTTAATTGTTAGCTCATCCAGCTTATCTCTAAAATAGCTTGAATTTGCATAAAATAATTGTGCATCAAACCTTAAGACTAAAATGTCTTCGTCTACAGTAACCTCTTCAAAGCGCTCTATATTCCTATAAAAATTAGAGTTTGGAACTTTGCCTAATTCCGCAACATGCGGTCTGGATGTTCTAAAAATTAAAATGATTAAAGACAAACTTACACCTGCGGTTATGCCATATTCTATACCTAAAAATAGGGTTGCAAAAAAAGTAGCAAGCATTAACCAAAAATCTAATTGATTAGCGCTCCAAAGAAACTTCGCCTCCGTGAAATTAACTAAGCCCAAAACAGCTACAATTATTATTGCCGCCAATACCGTATTTGGTAGGTAGTAAAATAGTGGCATTAAAAACAGCAAAGTAATTGCAACCATGACCACTGAAATTAGTGCTGCCATTCCTGTTTTCGCACCACTTTCCTCGTTAATAGCCGACCTTGAAAAACTAGAGGCACTGGGATATGCCTTAAATAAAGAACCGAACATATTACTAAGACCCAATGCAATTAGTTCTTGATTTGGTCTTATCCGATAGACATCCTGCTTTGCTTCTAATAGTTTACCAATAGAAATCGTTTCTAAATACCCTACCATAACTAAGGTCAATGCAATCGGCAATAACTCTCGTATCTGCGCTATATTGAATTCCGGAATCCCAAATGAAGGCAATCCAGAGGGAATCTCCTTTACAATAGAAACATCCGTTAAAACTGTTCCAAAAAACTTCATAATTAAAATTCCTAAAACCACTACAATCAAAGCGTTTGGAATCCTCTTATCTACTTTTTTAAAAAGTAGTATTAGGAGTATCGCGAAGAGCCCAATACTTGCTGTATTTATACTGAAATCACCTATTTGTATCCAAATATCCTTTACAATCAGATGTAACTGATCACTTTGAATAAAAGGGACTCCCAATAAATTTTTTAATTGATTCAAGCTAATAATTAATGCAACAGCAGATGTAAATCCCGTAATAACTGGTTTTGAAAGAAAGTTTACAATAAAGCCCAAATTGAAAACCCCCATAATAAATTGAATCCCCCCCACCATCAAAGCCAGTAGGATAGCGATCGAGATATAGTCTTCAGAACCCATCACAGCTATCGTAGAAACTCCTGTTGCTACAATTAAAGAATCCATTGCAACGGGACCAATTGCTACCTGTCTTGAAGATCCAAAAACCGCGTATACAAGTTGAGGTACCAACGCGCAGTACAATCCATAAATTGGAGGCAATCCAGCAATAAGAGCGTAGGCAATTCCCTGAGGAATTAATACAATACCTACGGTGATGCCCGCAACTAAATCTCCTTTAAGAAGAGCCCTATTGTAATTTGGCAACCATTCTAAAATTGGCAATATCTTTTTGATATTCATAAAATCTTCCTAAGCTTCACAAGAGAAGCAATTTTCACTCTTTAATCCTGTATGTTTTATCTTCTTTTCGCTCAGCTAGAAAAGCTCGCCATGATTTCTCCCCTTCTCTCTTCCCAAGTGTTTATATGCTAACTCCGTTACTTCTCTTCCTCTTGGTGTTCGCATTATAAATCCTTGTTGAATTAAAAAAGGTTCATAGACTTCCTCAATTGTTTCCGTGTTTTCACTCACCGCCGTCGCGATTGTGGATAAACCTACGGGACCTCCTTTAAACTTATCTATAATTGTTGCTAGAATTTTGTTGTCCATTTCATCCAAACCATGTGCATCTACATTTAAAGCTCCTAGCGCATATTTTGCGATTTCTATCGTTATGGTACCATCTCCTTTTATTTGTGCAAAATCACGCACCCTGCGCAGCAAGGCATTTGCTATTCTTGGAGTTCCCCTACTCCTTCCCGCAATTTCAATTGCAGACTCCATAGAAATTGGCACATTTAAAATTTGTGCACTTCTTTGAATGATGGTCGTCAATAGATCTGTCTTGTAATAATGTAATCTGCTGCTAATTCCAAATCTTGCTCTCATTGGAGCGGTTAATAATCCAGAACGCGTTGTAGCTCCTATTAATGTAAAGGGTTCCAAATTAATTTGAACCGTTCTCGCATTCGGTCCGGACTCAATCATAATGTCAATTTTATAATCTTCCATAGCAGAATACAAATACTCTTCTACAATTGGACTTAAACGATGGATTTCATCAATAAACAAAACATCACGTTCATCTAAATTTGTAAGCAAGCCTGCCAAGTCTCCTGGCTTGTCCAACACAGGTCCCGAAGTTACTTTGATCCCTACTTGAAGCTCATTTGCTAAAATGTGTGCCAATGTAGTTTTACCCAAACCCGGAGGTCCATGAAACAAAGTATGATCTAAAGCCTCATCTCTTTGATTCGCTGCCTCCACAAAAATCTTAAGATTGTCAATTGCTTGATCCTGACCTGTAAAATCATCAAAAGAAAGGGGGCGCAATTTTTTTTCCACATCTAAATCTTCATTCGAGAGATTTGAGTTTTCCGGATTTAAGTTTTCGTTCATAAAGCAAAGATAATAGAATTAAAGAGGAATAAATAATCTTGTTAAAAAGCAAAAAACCTTTCCAAATTGGAAAGGTTTTTAATACTGTGTTTTTTGTTTCTATGATGGAATTTCTCCCTCAAGCATTGGTGTTGTTTGTAATACGAAATCTTCACCATGCAAAAAGTCACTGTCATCATCATTAGCATCTAAACGCTTACTGTAATCATATGCCCATCTGTGTACTTCCGGTAAACGTCCTGGCCAATTACCATGCACATGCGCTACTGGTGTTGTCCACTCTAAAGTGTTAGACCTCCATGGATTCTGCGTCGCTTTTTCTCCTCTGTACATAGAGATAAAGAAATTTGCTAAAAAGATTAATTGAGCAGCACCTCCTACTAAAGCAAATATGGTAATTACCACATTAATATCTGCTAAATCATCAAACATAGGAAAGTTTGTGTTTGTATAATACCTTCTTGGCAATCCCGCTAATCCGATAAAGTGCATTGGCCAGAAAACTCCATAAGCACAAATAATTGTGATCCAGAAGTGCCAATAACCCAACGTTTTATTCATCAGTCTACCATACATCTTTGGAAACCAATGATAAATACCAGCATACATTCCAAAGATTGCTGAAACTCCCATTACCAAATGGAAATGCGCAACAACGAAATACGTATCGTGAATATTAATATCTAAAGCAGAGTCTCCAAGAACTAAACCTGTTAAACCTCCAGTTACAAAAGTGGATACCAATCCAATTGAAAATAACATTGCTGGATTTAATTGCAAGTTCCCTTTCCAAAGTGTTGTGATGTAATTAAACGTCTTCACTGCCGAAGGTATTGCAATTAATAGGGTTGTAAATGTAAACACAGATCCTAAAAAAGGATTCATTCCTGTGATGAACATATGGTGTCCCCAAACTACTGTTGATAAAAATGCAATCGCCAAAATAGAACCAATCATTGCTCTATACCCAAAAATTGGTTTTCTGGCATTTGTTGATATAATTTCTGAGGTAATCCCTAATGCCGGCAGCAATACAATATACACTTCCGGGTGGCCTAAAAACCAAAATAAATGCTCAAATAATACGGGCGATCCTCCTTGGTAATGTAAAACTTCTCCAGATATAAAAATATCTGAAAGATAAAATGAAGTTCCAAAACTCCTATCAAATATTAACAACAAAGCTGCTGATAATAATACAGGAAAAGAAACGACTCCAATAATTGCAGTCACAAAAAATGCCCAAATTGTTAATGGCAATCTTGTCATCTTCATTCCTTTTGTTCGCAAGTTTAATACTGTAACAATATAATTTAATGCCCCTATAAGAGAAGACACTACAAAAATAGCCATAGATACCAACCACAACGTCATCCCTGTTCCAGATCCCGGAATTGCCTGAGGCAAAGCACTTAAAGGTGGGTATATAGTCCATCCTGATGCTGCAGGTCCAGCCTCCACAAACAATGAAATAATCATCACTACACTAGACATAAAGAATAACCAATAAGAAATCATGTTTAAAAACCCAGAGGCCATGTCTCTTGCACCAATTTGTAAAGGAATTAATAAGTTAGAAAATGTACCACTTAAACCAGCAGTAAGTACAAAGAAAATCATTATGGTTCCGTGTATTGTAACCAATGCTAAATAGATATCTGGATCCATGATTCCATCTGTTTGGTGGGAACCTAAAAAGGCTTCTACTAAAGAAAATGAAGTTTCTGGCCATGCAAGTTGTAAACGAAACAACATGGACATCAGAACAGCGATAATTCCCATAAACATTCCTGTTATCAAGAACTGCTTTGAGATCATTTTATGATCTTGACTAAATAAGTATTTCGTTACAAATGTTTCTTTATGGTGATGCTCTGACATAATATAGTACGTATTTGTAGTATTTTTTTAAATAAATTATTTGATATATTCTGCTAATGTAGGCTGCTCTGCTATCCACTCGTCGTATTCATCCTGTTCTACGACTGTAATTTTAAATTGCATGTTGTAGTGCGAAGCCCCACAAATCTTGTTACATAACAATAAATAATTAAAAATATATGGATCCTCTCCCTTCGCTCTTCTTATCTTATTAATTCCTATAGACTTCTCAATTACCTCCGACTGATTTCTCATCTCATTCGTAGTAAACTTTGGTGTAAATCCAAATTGTGTTACCATTCCTGGAACACAATTCATTTGTGCTCTAAAATGCGGCATGTATGCAGAGTGCAATACGTCCTGAGAACGAAATTTAAAGTGTATTTTTCTTCCTTTTGGTAAATACAACTCAGTTACCTGTTTGTCATCTGCAGCATTTACATCTGACATATCAACACCCATAGTGTTCTTGCCTTTTATAAAGTTTACATTTCCAAAACCTAAAGTATTATCGGCTCCTGCATAACGTGCTTTCCAGTTAAATTGCTGCGAATAGACCTCAATTACAATAGGATCCTCTAAGTCTGATAAATCCATTACATTGTTCCATTGCCACAAACCATAACTCACCAAACCAACCAAAACGATGGATGGAGTTACTGTCCAAATAAACTCTAATTTATGACTATCCGCATAAAATTTAGCTTTATTATTCTTGTTACCTCTGTATTTAAAAGTAAAGTAAAAAATTAGGAACTGCATCCCAAACTGCACAATACCAATTAACCAGAACGTAATATTAAATAAATTATCATCATGTTCACCCTCTATAGATGCCGACTCTGGCAACATAATCACGTTCATGAATATTAAGCAATAAATCATCATTGCATACAAGAAAGCCATAAAACCAATGGCATACTTACCTTGAGCATCGTTATCCTTATCATTGGCGATAGAACCCCTAAAATCCATGATTCTAGTAATTTGCCAAAAACTTACACCGATTGCAACACCTATAAAAATATAAAATAGAGCTAGCATATTTATTTTTTCTTAATTTTAATTCAACTATTTATTAATGATCAGCCGATCCTTCTCCTGTGTGTTCAATATTATAATAATGGAAATGCTCACTTTCTTCTAAGAAAGGATTTCCTTTTGGAATTGGATTCGCTTTTGAAAATGCATTCAACGTTGTATAGATTAGCAAACCAATGAAGAAGCACAAAGCACTTATCTCTGGAATTCCAAAGAACCACTGTGCACCTACCGTTGATGGCATTACCATAATAAAAACATCTATGTAATGTCCTGCTAATATTACAACTCCCCCAATGACTACAAACCAAGGCTTACTTTTATAATCACTGTTCAATAAAAGTAATATTGGAAAAACAAAGTTCATCACCACCATTCCTAAGAACGGTAACTTATACTCTGTAAATCTTGCGACGAAATACGTAGTTTCTTCAGGAATATCTGCATACCAAATTAGCATGAACTGTGAAAACCATAAGTAAGTCCAGAATACTGAAAACCCAAACATAAATTTCGCTAAATCATGAATATGACTATCATTTATACCCGGTATCGCACCTTGAGTACGCAGGTAAATGGTAAAAAATGCGATCACTGTTAATGCACTTACTAATAAAGTAGCCAATACATACCATCCAAATAATGTTGAAAACCAGTGTGGATCTAAACCCATGATCCAATCCCAAGACATCATAGATTCTGTAATCATAAAAATGAATAAGAAGATTACAGATACATTAAAGTTTTTCTTATATGTCTTATTTCCGTCATCAGCAGTATCTTCTCTAATAGAACCTTTTCTGATAAAGAATCGATAGGCGTTCCAAGCAATTAAGTAAAAAATACTTCGCACTATGAAACCCGTAGAATTCATCCACCAAGATTTGCCATCTACAATAGCGTCATAATTATCGCTTGTTGGATCTACTGTTCCTTCCGCCATCCACGGGAATATATGATTCATATGCAATACGGAAGCAACCAGTACTGCGATCATAATGATTGATACTGGTAATAAATTTGCTGTAATGGCCTCCATTACTCTTAAGATAACAATCGACCAACCAACCTGCGCAACTCGTTGTATTGCATAAAAAGCTAAAACCAATAATGTGATTCCTAATGAGAAAAATAAAGCTACATAAAATGCTGACCACGGTCTGTTCTGCAATTGGTGCAGCACATGTGTTTCGTGCTCAAGAACATCCGCAGCACTGTGCGACTCTTCCGCAGCGTGCTCAGTTACTTTTGGAGCATGACTGTCAGAAATATTTTCCTCAGCATGCACCATTTCGTCTCCATGTTCCTCTATATTGTTAGCATGGGCACCTGTTGTTTTTTCCTCAGCATGAGACGTTTCGTTTCCATGTTCCTCTATGTTTTTAGAATGAGCACCAGTTGTTTTTTCTTCCGAATGAACAGTGCTGTCTTCATGCGTTGCTCCGTGACCCGAGTTATGCGAAGCCGCAATTACATGCTGTGCATCTTCTATGGTCTTTTGAGAGCCATTGTAAAAACTGAAGATAGTTCCTATTAGACCAATCATGATTAGTGCTAATGAAAATGTTTTTAATTTACCTGAGAATTGATACATATCTTTCGTATTCTTTCTTATTCTTTCTTATTGTACTTTATTTTAACAAATCGGCTCTTAATACTTCTACGTATTGAATGATTTGCCACCGTTCCTTGTATGTCAATTGTGAGGAATGAGAACCCATTAAATTAATTCCATGCATTAATATATGGTACACACTTCCTTCCGTAATATCTCTATCTTTATAATTTGGAATCCCAAGAAACTTTTCTGAGGTTGACAAATATCCATTTCCATCTCCTTTTTTACCGTGACAAGAAATACAGTAGATCGTATACATTTTCTTACCATTATCAAGATTTTTCTCATTCTTAGCTAAAGGTGACTTCAAACTCATTTTTGCTTCCGCATAGCCCTCAGCTGTATCTGCAATATCATATGCTGGCGTTCCACCCCTGGTCAATGTCTTTAAAACCGGTTTACTATTTACTGGATTTCCACCCAAGCCCTTTGCCCCATCCGCTTTATAAGGAATAGATTCATACATGTCTGGCATGTACTGTGCTTGTCTTTTTTTATTGTCATTACAAGAAATCATGCTTGTAAAAACTACTAACCCGATAATTAATTTAAAATTCTTCATTATCTATATATTAGTGCTTATCTACGATATTAATTTCTACAGCCCCTGTTTTTGCCAATAAAGAAGTCAAGGCCTCCTCATTATTATCAACTGGAATTTCCATTAAAAAATGGTCATCTGTAGTCCTTGGATCTGGATTCTCAGCGTCTTTAAATGGCCATATTCTACTTCTCATATAAAAAGTGATCACCATTAAATGGGCTGCAAAAAATACGGTTAACTCAAACATAATGGGCACAAAGGCTGGCATGTTTTCTATCCATGAAAAACTTGGTTTACCACCAATATCCATCGGCCAATCCTCAATCATAATGTAATTTGTCATCCAAATAGCGAACGCCAATCCTGTAGCCCCATAAAAGAATGCTGTAATAGCAATTCTCGTTGGTGCTAAACCCATTGCCTTGTCCAGACCGTGGACTGGAAAGGGACAAAATACCTCTTCAATATGATGGTGTTCTGCTTTTACAGCTTTTACTGCATCTAACAAAACTTCGTCATCAGTATAAAATGCGTGAATAACTTTTGATGTTTCCATAATTATCCGTTTAAATTGTTATCAGAACGACCGTTGATTGCTGAACTATCGGTTACAATAATTTCTGGCTTCGTAGGGATTCCTTGTTCTCTTCTCTTCTTGTAAAATTCACCTGAAGATTTTAATATTGTTTTCACCTCTGCCTGTGCAATTACAGGAAAAGTTCTTGCATACAAAAGGAACAACACAAAGAAAAAACCAATAGTACCAATAAAAATCCCGACATCTACAAAAGTAGGCTCAAAACGCCACCAAGTAGAGGGCAAATGTCCTTTACTTAAAACAATTGCGATAATATCAAAACGTTCAAACCACATTCCTATATTTATTGCAATAGAAATGATAAAAGTGATGATAAAACTTCTTCTAAACTTCTTAATCCATAACAACTGCGGAATTAAAATATTAAAAGTAATCAGTGACCAAAATGCCCAAGCGTACGGGCCTGTTGCAGCACCCACAGATAAGTACGTATAATTTTCATAAGGTGATCCCGTATACCAAGCAATGAAAAACTCAGTTGCGTATGCTACCGCAACAATTCCACCGGTTAAAATAATTACCATGTTCATATATTCTACGTGCATCCGTGTAATATAGTCTTCTAAGTTTGTCACCTTTCTCATAATACCTAACAAGGTTTGTACCATTGCAAATCCTGAGAAAATTGCTCCCGCCACAAAGTAGGGAGGAAATATTGTAGAGTGCCATCCAGGGTTGATAGAAGTTGCAAAATCCATAGATACAATTGTATGCACAGATAAAACTAAGGGCGTTGCTAAACCTGCAAGCACCAATGATACTTCTTCAAAACGCTGCCAGTCTTTTGCTCTACCAGACCAACCGAATGATAGTAACGCATATATTTTCTTTTGAAAAGGCTTTACAGCTCTGTCTCTAATCATGGCAAAATCAGGCAATAAACCGGTCCACCAAAAAACTAATGATACTGATAAATACGTTGAAATTGCAAAAACATCCCATAATAATGGAGAGTTAAAATTCACCCATAGTGATCCAAATTGATTTGGTAGTGGCAATACCCAATATGCATTCCACGGTCGACCCATGTGAATAATTGGAAATAATCCCGCTTGAAAAACAGCAAAAATTGTCATTGCCTCAGCAGAACGGTTAATTGCCATTCTCCATTTTTGACGAAATAACAAAAGTACCGCCGATATCAATGTACCTGCGTGACCAATACCTACCCACCATACAAAGTTAGTAATATCCCAAGCCCAACCAATGTTCTTGTTCAATCCCCAAACTCCAATACCTGTTCCTACGGTATAAAATATACACCCAAATCCCCAAAGCATTGCTGCTAAAGAAATATAAAATGCAATGTACCAGTTCTTATTTGCAGCACCTTCAATTGGTTTTGCAATATCTTCAGTAATATCATGATAACTTTTATCACCTAATACTAAAGGCTGTCTAATGGATGCTTCGTAATGAGACATATTTTTATACCTTAAATTTAAATTACGCTTCGTTTGTATTTACAACTTTTACTTGATATACTACATTTGGCTTCGTTTGAAGATAATCTAGTACATGGTATGCTCTTTTATCTTCTGCTAATGCAGTTACTTCGTCTTCTTTCTTGTTTACATCTCCAAAAACCATAGCTCCTGCAGTACACGCAGAAGAACAAGCTGTTTCAAACTCATCTGTATTTACAGGTCTCCCTTCTTTTTTTGCTGTTAGGATCGTAGCTTGTGTCATTTGTATACACATAGAACATTTTTCCATAACCCCTCTCGCACGAACTACAACATCTGGATTTAACACCATTTTACCGTATTCATTGTTCATGTTAAAATCGAACTCATTATTATTCGCATACTTAAACCAGTTAAACCTACGAACTCTATACGGACAGTTATTTGCACAATATCGTGTACCTACACACCTGTTATACGTCATTTGATTTTGACCCTGACGACCATGGGTTGTTGCGGCAACTGGACAAACAGTCTCACATGGAGCATGATTACAGTGCTGACACATCATTGGTTGAAAAGTAACTTCAGGATTCTCTGCTTCTGTCTCTAATGCTTTATAGGTAGCTGCTGTGCTTAACCCTAATTCTTTTGCATCTTCTCTTGTTTCTACTTCCGAAGAATAGTATCGGTCAATACGCAACCAGTGCATATCTCTACCAACTCTTACTTCATCTTTCCCTACTACGGGTACATTATTTTCTGCATGACAGGCAACAATACATGCACCACAACCGGTACAAGATGTTAAATCAATCGATAAATTGAAGTGATGCCCCATATCTCTATTGTGCTCATCCCATAAATCGATGGTCTTCGCTTCTACCTCTTTGTGATCATACGACACATACGCTGGCTTGTTCCAACCATTGTGGTGGTCTTTAGGCGCAACCGTATTGTACTCTTTTAAGGAAGTTACCTTAAGAATATCATGACGTCCTGCAATTGTTTTTTGCACTTGCGTACAAGCAAACTTATGCGTTCCTGACACTTTTTCTATGGCAACATTGTATTGGATGTTCTGACCACCTGTATACAAAGGATAGGCATTTACACCCACTTTCATTTCGTCTTTTAAACCAAAAGTTTTTCCAAAACCTAATGATAAACCCACAGATCCTTTAGCCTGTCCTGGCTGAATCATTACAGGAACTACTACAGAAGCACCGTTCACCGATACCTTCGCATAATCTCCGTTAATGGCTCCATTGTCCTTAACAGGGTTTGAAAAACCTAATTCTCTGGCATCTGCCATAGACATGGTTAAATAATTATCCCAAGAAGTTCTTGTAATTGGGTCTGGAAATTCTTGCAACCAAGGATTGTTAGCCTGCTTTCCATCTCCTAAACCAGTCTTCGTATATAAATTTAACTCCATTGCTGAAGTTGTTGTACTTTTCTTTAATAAACCTGCTACTGATGAAATAGAAATATTTGCACTATTTATTTCACGAGACGCACTAATGCTTTTATTATAAAAACCATTGTGCAATGCTTTGTTCCAAGAAGACCCTTCTAAAATGGTTTCGGTCCAAAAAGACTTCAAATAATCGTAATAGTCTACCGTACTGCCAGACCACGTTAATAAGACATTTTGTAATTGACGTGTTTCAAATAACGGTTGTATCGTTGGTTGCACTAAACCAAAACTACCCTCAGCAAATTGAGTATCTCCCCAAGACTCTAAAAAGTGAGCCATTGGCAATGCATATTCCATTGCAGCTACAGTTTGATTGTTTTCTACCGACAAGGCCACTTTTAAAGCTACTTCAGATAAGGCATCTGTAAATTCAGTAGCATTTGGCAAGGTGTAAGAAGGATCGATATTTAAGGTCAATAAGCCTCCTACTTTTCCAGCCTTCATGTCCGAAACTACCTTTTGAACTTTCTCAAAACTTCCTTGACGTATGTTCAAAGAATTGTGTACGTCTAAAATTTCACTCCCTAAAATCTTATTAATTTCTAATGAAATTAACTGTGCATTTTTATCATTCAGCCCCGTCATAACGACTCCTTTCGAACCTGCTTTTTTAAGCACTTTGGCTAACTTCTTAATTTCCGCATCAATCGGCGTCGTATTTGAAGCAACCGGAGTTCCCGATATTTCGTTATATAAATTTAATAAAGCGAACACTACTTCAGAAGGTTTTGCAACCAATCTTTTGTCTGCGTTTGCCCCTGTAAGAGACATGTTACTTTCTACCTGAACATGGTAAGACATCTTTCCTGTTTCTGGCTTTCTACCGGATACATATGCTTTCTCAAAACCTCCGTGAAAATCTCCTAAAAAATCTGCTCCAAAAGAGAGAATTGTTTCGGCATTTTCCAATTTATAATTAGGCAATGCTCTTCTCCCATAAACTGCTTCAAAAGCATCTGCTGCAGCATCTTCGGAAACCGCGTCATAAACAACGTGTTTTACATTTGGGTAAGTTGTGATAAAATCGCCCACAATTTTGTCTGTTGATGGACTTGCCATTGTTCCTGTTAGCAGAACAACTTGTGTGTTTGATTCTTTAAAGCTATTTAATTTTTGTACAATCTCTTTGTCTGCATCTGACCAAGAAATCGCTTCACCATTTTTAGTAGGGGCTTTTAAACGCAATTGCTCATCATATAAAGAAAGCACCGCTGCTTGCACTCTCGCACTCGTAGTTCCATTCGCTTCTTTATTTGGCATTATTTGAATGGGCCTACCTTCACGTGTTTTAATTAAAACATTTGCAAAATCAAAACCATCTGCGATAGAAGTAGCATACCAGTCAGCTACACCGGGCATAATATCATTCGGTTTTACTACATAGGGGATTGATTTCACAACAGGTCCTTCACAGGCTGCTAGTGAAGCTGCTGCAGTTGTAAAGCCAACATACTTTAAGAAGTCTCTACGTGTCGTAGAAGAGCTCTCTAATGTTTCTTTATCTCCTAAAAAATCCTCTGTAGGAATGTCCGATACAAATTCATTTTTAGTAAGCGTTTCAACAACAGAACTTCCTTTAAGTTCTTCAACACTTTTCCAGTATTTTTTGTTTGAAGCCATTTATACTTTTTTATTTAATGATTGAAAGGTGTAAGAAGTTGAAAATAATAACATTCTATACCTTTTAATTTTGAATCTTTTAATTTCTTAATAATGACACTTACCACATTCCAAACCACCCAATTGTGCGATAGTGACCTTCTCTACCCCATATTTAGTTGCTAATTCTTCATGTATTTTTGCGTAATAGTCATTTCCTTTTAAATCTACATTTGTCTCTCTGTGGCAATTGATACACCAACCCATTGTCAACGGAGAGTACTGGTACATTTCATTCATTTCTTCTACAGGACCATGACATTTCTGACATGCTACACCTCCAACAGTTACGTGTTGCGCATGATTGTAATACACTAGATCAGGCAAATTATGAATGCGCACCCATTTGATTGGCTTCTCTACTCCAGTATACACCCGCTCTTCTGGATCCCAACCTGCAGCATCATGTACTTTTGCAATTTCCATATCCAAGCGTTCCTTTCCGTAAATTTCTCCATTCCATTCTAACTCCGTTCCCTCTGCTACTTCTGCAATTGCTTTGTGACAGTTCATACAAACATTTACAGAAGGTATTCCTGAATGTTTACTATGTTTTGCGGATGAATGGCAATATTGACAATCTATTTTATTTTCTCCTGAATGTATTTTGTGTGAGAATGCGATGGGCTGAATTGGTTGATATCCTTGATCAATACCGATACTCAACAAACTTCCAAAAAAGAGATAGATACCTACCAAAATCAAAAACACTACTGTTAATGCTTTTAAAAATGTATTTTTCTTAACACCTGCCCAAAGTTCTTGTAAATCTCTTTTAAAATTCGATTGTATTTCTGGCTTTTTCTTACCTTTTAATTCGTTCACTTGTTTCAACAAGCTAGCTATCATCAAAAACGCAACAATAATTGCTGCCGCCAAGAAGTAAATAACCCATGAAGGAGCTCCACCGTCTACAACTACGTTACCACCGATAGTAGTTTCGCCAGCTGCTGGTACTTTTTTAATTTCACCAACTGTTGTATAATATAAAATATCATCTATGTTAACATCTGTAAGCTGTGGAAAAGCATTCATAGCAGATGTGCTGTACAAAGCCGCCTCAGCAGCTTCCGCATTTACTTTTTGAAATTCTGCATTATTTTTAATCCAAGATTTTAACCAAGAGTTTTCTCTGCGCTCTTCGACACCACCTAAAGCAGGACCTACTAATTTTTTATCTAATTTATGGCAAGAAGCACATAAAGATCTAAATAATTTACGACCTTCTTTTTGACGAGCTAAGTCCATCTCTTGAGAAAAAGAAGACATACTAAACGCAAAAACCAAAAGTAATGTAAGACTTTTTAAAAGTACTGAAGTTCGTTTATTCTGCAATGCTACACTTTTCATATTTACAAACTATAATTTTACTATTGTGTATAAATTCGTCCAAGAAAAACAGCTTCTGAACAGTTGTACAAAAGTACTACATATTGCTAAATTTTGAAAAGCTAATAGAATCTTAAATATCAATTTATAACCGTTCTAAATAACTAAAAAAGAGGCTTTATTCAATCACAAGTTCTTATTTTTACAAGAAGATTTTAGGCTATGAAAAATAGATTATTTTTAAAAACATTGATACTCTTTGTATTCGCCAGTGCACCGATAGCAAGCGCGCAGGTCGCTGAGAACAATAAAAAAGAAATTTCTAATTTATTAGAAAAGAAAAGAAGTTACAATATCTCAAAAGGATATGGCTACTGTATTCAAATCTATTATGGAAATGAAATAACTGCAAAAAAAATGGACGCTCAATTCAGTGTTTTATTCCCTAAAATTCCGACAAAATTGGTTTACAATAATCCAGAATGGAAAGTACAAGTTGGAAATTATAAAACGAAACTGGAAGCAGACAGAGTGAACTTAATCTTTCGAGAAAAATTCTCGGCAACGATTGTAGTTCCGATGGGAAAATAAAATTATTTCCACTTTATCTTTGGATGGTAATCCATAGATTTTGATCTCTTAGATTTTGTTGTGAATTTTCAAAAAAAAACTCATAAAAAAAGCCGAAATTCATTTGAATTTCGGCTTTTACTTTATATCAGAAAGTCTTTATTTCAACTTCTTCTTAACAGCTACTTCTTTATAAGCTTCTATTAAATCTCCTTCTACAATATCATTGTAATTCTTAACTTGAACTCCACAATCATATCCCTTAGCAACCTCTCTTACATCATCTTTAAATCGTTTTAAAGCAGTAAGTGTTCCATCATGAACAACAATACCATCTCTAATAATTCGGATTTGAGAATCTCTAAAAATCTTACCAGACATTACCATACACCCTGCAATATTTCCAACTTTAGAAATTTTGTAAACTTCTCTAATCTCTACATTACCGGTAACCTCTTCTTTCATGACAGGAGATAACATTCCCTCCATAGCATCTTTTAGATCATTAATTGCATCATAAATAATAGAATATGTTCTAATATCTACTTCTTCTCTATCTGCAATCAACCTTGCATTTCCTTGCGGTCTCACATTAAATCCTACAATAATTGCATCCGAAGCAGTTGCTAATAACACATCACTTTCTGTAATGGCTCCTACCCCTTTGTGTAATATATTTACTTGAATTTCCTCTGTTGATAATTTCTGGAAAGAATCTGTTAACGCTTCTACAGAACCGTCTACATCTCCTTTTAAGATAATATTTAACTCTTTGAAATCACCCAATGCAATTCTACGTCCAATTTCATCTAAGGTTAAAGTTTTCTGAGTTCTTACCGATTGCTCACGTTGTAATTGAGATCTTTTTGAAGCAATTTGTTTCGCTTCTCTTTCATCATCAAAGACAACAAACTTATCTCCAGCTTGTGGCGCACCATCTAAACCTAATATAGAAACTGGTGTTGACGGACCTGCAACCTTTAAATTAGTTCCTTGGTCATCAAACATTGCTCTTACTTTACCACTGTGCTTACCTGCTAACAGGTAATCTCCAATTTTTAAAGTTCCTGCTTGCACCAATATGGTAGAAACATATCCTCTACCTTTGTCTAATAAAGCCTCTACTACAGCTCCAAGAGCATTTTTATTTGGATTCGATTTTAATTCTAAAACCTCTGCCTCTAACAATACTTTTTCTAATAACTCAGGAATACCTTCTCCTGTTTTTGCTGAAATGTCTTGCGACTGAATGTTCCCTCCCCATTCTTCAATTAATAAATTCATTGAAGACAGTTGTGTTTTCACGTTGTCTGGGTTCGCGTTTGGTTTATCGATCTTATTGATTGCAAAAATAATAGGAACTCCTGCTGCTTGCGCATGGGAAATAGCCTCCTTTGTTTGCGGCATTACATCATCATCTGCTGCAACTACAATAATTACTAAATCTGTTACTTGCGCTCCACGAGCACGCATTGCTGTAAACGCTTCGTGACCAGGTGTATCTAAGAAAGCTATTTTTTGCTCTCCAACACGCACAGAATATGCACCAATATGTTGTGTAATTCCTCCACTCTCGCCTTCTATAACATTTGCTTTTCTAATATAATCTAATAACGAAGTTTTTCCGTGATCTACGTGACCCATTACCGTAATAATTGGTGCACGCGTTAACAAATCTTCTGGTTTGTCTATTACTTCTTCAATAGATTCTTCTACCTCTGCTCCTACAAATTCTACCTTGTGGTTGAATTCCTCTGCAACAATAACTAATGTTTCTGCATCTAAACGCTGATTCATAGTCACCATCATTCCAAGCGACATACAAGCAGAAATAATATTAGTAACAGGTACCTCCATCATCGTTGCGACCTCACTAACGGTAACAAATTCTGTTACTTTTAAAATTCTACTCCCTAATGCCTCTGCTTCTAGCTCAGCATCTGAGTGCTCTCTTCGAGCATCCCGCTTATTTCTTCTATATTTTGCACCTTTTCCTTTCGAAGATTTTCCTTGAAGTTTTTCTAAAGTCTCCCTTACTTGTTTCTGGATATCTGCTTCTGTAGGTTCTTCTTTCTTAACGTTTGCCGCAGGTCTAACATTTCCTCTAGGACCTTTATTATATGGACCTCTTCCGTTCCCAGCCCTGCTTGGCACTGCACCTCTAGCTGCACTTCTACTTCCTGGTGCACCAATTTTGGTAACAATACGTTTCCGTTTCTTACGCGGATCTGCAGTTGCTTCTTTTTTAACTTCTGGCTTCTTCTTTTTAGGTTTCTCAAATTGTTTTAAATCAATCTTCGCACCCGTAAAGTTTGGCCCATCTAACTTTTTATATTGCGTTTTGATCGCTTCTGCATTTTCTGCAGTAACCTCTTCCGCTTTTTCTTCTATTTTAGTAGCGTCATTTTTAACTTCAACCTTATTTTCGATCTTCGAAGCCTCTTTTTCTACTCCTGAAACTGGTTTTACAGTCTTCACCTCTTTCAATTCTTCCACCTCTTTCGCAACAGGCGCTTCCTTTACAGCTTCTGGCACCTCAGTGGCTTGCACTTCTGGAGTCACGACTACTTCTGGAGTTTCTGGCTTGACCTCAACTTCTTTTTTAGCAGCTGGCTTTCCAAGGTTGTCGATGTCTATTTTACCTACCGTCTTTACCTCTAGTTTTTTAGCTTTTGCCTTAAGAACTTCCTCCTTCTTGGCATCTTCTATTCTCTTTTCCTCTTGCTTAGCCTCTAACTCTGCGCGAATTGCTTCTTTTTCCTTACGCTTCTCTACGCCAACCTCTTTCGAAGCAGCCTTTTTGCTAGCATCTGTTTGGAAACCATCCAGCAGGACTTGATAGACTTCACTAGAAATTTTAGTCGTAGGTCTCGATTCAATTTCATGACCTTTATCTGCTAAATATTCTACTGCTCTATCTAGAGAAATATTTAAATCTCTTAAAACCTTATTAAGCCTCGTTGTTTTGCCTTCAGACATATATTATTTTTTAACCTTTAATTTTGTAAAAAAAACACTCTTTTACGTTCACTCTTTACTCAAAAACTATTGCTCAAATTCTTCTTTCAAAATTCTTTGAACATCTAAAATAGTCTCTTCTTCTAAGTCGGTTCTTTTTACCAATTCTTCTACACTAGCTTCCAATACGCTTCTTGCTGTGTCTAAACCGATATTTTTAAACTCCTTAATAACCCAAGCTTCAATTTCATCACCAAATTCTGTTAACTCTACGTCTTCTTCTTCAAGGCCTTCTCTCTTAACGTCTATTTCATAACCCGTTAATTCACTTGCCAAACGAATATTAACACCACCTCTACCAATTGCTTTAGAAACCTCTTCTGGTCTTAAAAGAACACTCACACGTCCTTTTTTACCATTTCTTTCTTCCTCATACATTTCAATTTCCATTGAAGTCACTTTTGCAGGACTCAACGCTCTTGAAATGAATAATTGTTCGTTTTTGGTGTAATTGATAACATCAATGTTCTCATTACCCAACTCCCGAACGATTCCATGAATTCTTGATCCTTTCACACCCACACAGGCTCCTACAGGATCTATTCTATCATCATAAGAGTCTACTGCAACTTTCGCTTTCTCTCCAGGTATTCTTGCAACTCTTTCTACCGTTATTAAACCATCGAACACCTCTGGAATTTCCTGCTCAAAAAGTTTGTTTAAAAATGCGGGAGCAGTTCTTGATAAAATAATAGCAGGTTTATTACCTCTTAATTCTACTGTTTTAATAACCCCTCTCACAGAATCCCCTTTTCTAAAGAAATCCGAACGAATTTGTTCGCTTTTTGGTAAAACAATTTCATTCCCATCATCATCCAATAAGATAATTGCATTGTGACGAATGTGGTGCACCTCTGCACTGTATAATTCTCCTTCTAATTCTTTAAAATGCTTGAAAATATTTGTGCTATCATGCTCGTATATTTTTGAAATTAAATTTTGACGCAGTGCTAAAATAGCTCTTCTTCCTAAATCAACTAACTTCACTTCTTCAGAAACATCTTCTCCAATTTCAAAATCAGGTTCAATCAAACGTGCCTCTGCCAGTTCAATCTCTTCATTATCATCTTCTGAAAAACCATCAGCAACCACGACTCTATTTCTCCAAATCTCTAAATCTCCCTTATCTGGATTGATAATAATATCAAAATTATCATCTGACCCAAACTTTCGTTTTAAGGTAGCTCTAAATACTTCTTCTAAAATAGACATTAATGTTACTCTGTCTATGCTCTTGTTGTCCTTGAATTCTGAAAACGAATCAATTAATGCTATATTCTCCATTACGTTTTTTCTTAAAATACGATTTTCACTCTTGCTTCTATAATATCTGTATGCGCTATCGTTACTGTTTTTTGAACCGTAACTTTTCCTTTACCTATTTCTTTTGGCTCTCTCGCTTTCCACTGTAAGACGATTTTTTCCTCGTCTGCATCAGATAGGGTTCCTTCAAACTCTTCTGTTTCGGTTTTTACTTTAAGAATTCTATTCAAATTCTTAATATATTGCCGTTTCACTTTTAATGGATGTGCAATGTCTGGCGTTGTTACTTCTAAAGAAAAATCTTCCGATTCCCTGTCTAAATTAGCATCTATATTTCTGCTTATCCGAATACATTCACTTAACGGCACCCCATTATCTCCATCTACAACAACTTTAATTTTATCGTTTACAGATATTGATAATTCTATTAAATACAACGATTCATTAAGTGCTAATGCCTCGTCAACTAAGTCTTTTATTACTGTTTGATTCATACTAAACCTTAAAATGAAGTATAAAAAGAGGGGACTTTTAAGTCCCCTTCCTCCTTCATTCACTATAAATTTCGGTGCAAATATACGAATTGTTTACGATTTACCAAACCTCTAGAATTCATTATTTTTTTGTAACTTGAACTAACTCAAATTTTAATCTTAAAACACTGAGCTATGAAAAAGATTCTAGTCCCTGTTGACTTTTCTAAACCGTCTGAATATGCTGCAAAAATGGCCGCTAAAATTGCAGAAAAAACAAATGCTACAGTGTATTTAATACATTTTATTGAGCTTCCTTCTGGGGTTGTAGATATCGGAGTAAGTAGTCGGTTTAGCATTCCGGAAAGCATGTTGTATTTGAGAAAAACAAAAGATAAAATATTAGCCTTTAAAAAGATTTTTTTTTCTGAAGAAATCACTGTTGAATATTTCATTAAACTTAGCGATCCCTTTGAAGGTATTAAAAAATATGCACAAAAAATTGATGCAGATTTAATCATTATGGGCTCCAAAGGACATTCAAAAATTGATGATATTATTGTTGGGTCTAATACAGAAAAAGTAGTACGCAGCTCAAAAATACCAGTTATAATTGTAAAAAGAAATCCTAAAAAATTTAAATTAAAGAATTTGGTCTTTGCCTCAAACTTTAAAAAAGAAAATCAAGAAGCTTTTGGTAAATTTTTAGACTTTGCGAACGCCTTTAAAAGTAAAGTTCATCTCTTACAAATAAATACACCCTCACAATTTGAAAACACAACTGATTCAAAACAAAAAATAAAAAAGTTCATAGCACCATATGAACTCCCTAAGTTCTCAATAAATATTTATAATGACAACTCTGTAGAAAAGGGTATTTTAAACTTTTCTACAGAGAAAAAAGCAGACTTAATTGCTTTAAGCACGCATGGAAGAAGTGGAATTTCCCATCTATTTATGGGAAGTGTTGCTAAAAATCTCTCAAAAAAAGCACTAAAACCAATGTTTACAGTTAAAGTTTAAGTCCAAAAAAAAACTCCTTATCTTATGTTAAGAAAGGAGTTTTTTTTGGAGTTACCACAACTAGATTCTACTACAGTATGTAATCTGTACTGATAAAGTTAGAGGTCTTCTTATCTAACAATTCTTTTAAGATTGCATTGTTATACTCGGTGTCTTTTGCCGCTAAAAAAGTTCTGATTGAAAATGAACGCAAAGCATCATGTACACTTAAAGTTGCAACGGCAGAATCTTTTCTTCCTGTAAATGGATATACATCTGGTCCACGTTGTGCCGCGCTATTCAAGTTTACTCTACATACTAAATTTACCAACGTATCAATTAATGGTGCTAATGTTTTCACCTCACTACCAAACACACTTACTTGTTGCCCGTAATTTGAAGCAGCCATGTCGTCTAAAGGTTCTTGAATGTTTTTAAACGAAACGATTGGTATTACTGGACCAAATTGCTCCTCTTCAAAGACTCTAGAATCTTTAGAAACTGGATATAAAACTGCAGGGAAAATATAATTCTCGGTAGTTTCTCCACCTCTTCTATTGATAACTTTCGCCCCTTTTAAAACAGCATCGTCAATTAATTCTTGAATATATGCTGGTTTTCCTGGCTCTGGTAAAGGCGTTAATTTTGCATCATTTTCCCAAGGATTTCCGAATTTTAAATTGTCTACTTTTTCTGCAAATCGTTTGTTAAATTCAGCAACGATGTCTTCATGTACATAGAGTATTTTTAAAGCAGTACATCGCTGTCCATTAAATGAAGTTGCACCTGAAATACATTCATTAATTGCTAAATCTAAATCTGCATCCGATAAAACAATTCCTGGATTCTTCGCCTCTAAACCTAATACCAAACGCAATCTATTTTTCTGTGGATGATTTGCTTGAATTGCATTTGCAGAAGTACTGTTTCCAATCAAGGCCAATACATCAACCAAACCCGTTTTCATGATTGGCGTAGCCAACGTCCTTCCTCTACCATATATAATATTTACAACACCTGCAGGGAAGCTCGTTTGAAATGCCTCTAATAATGGTGACAATAATAAAACACCATGTTTCGCTGGCTTAAATACAGTGGTATTCCCCATAATCAAGGCAGGGATTAACAAGGCAAACGTTTCATTTAAAGGATAATTATAAGGACCTAAACAAAGCACAACACCTAAAGGACCTCTTCTAATATGCGCATGGACTCCACTGTTTTTTTGAAACTTTGCAGAATCCCGGTCCATTTGCTTATAATCTTCAATTGTATCGTAAATATATTCTACTGTTCTGTCAAACTCTTTTTCTGAATCTGGCAACGTTTTGCCAATTTCCCACATCAGTAATTTTACAATAGCTGCCCTCTTCGTTTTCATTTGCACCACAAACTTCTCCATAGCAGCAATACGTCCCTCTACCTTCATTGTAGGCCATAACCCTTGACCTCTTCCATATGCTTTCGACGCAGCATTTAATGCCTCAAGAGCTTCTTCTCCTGTTAAATCTGGAACCGTTCCTAATAATGTTGGCTTGTATTCTTCGGTGGACGAAATTGTTGAGTGCACTTCTGCAGTGGCACCTTTCCACACCTTCAACTCACCAGCAACTAAATAAGTATTTTGATTGACCAGTGACGTAATTTTATATTCGTTCGGGATTTCTTTAAATGTATTCTTCATAAATTGAGTTTTGCAAAAAAGCGAAGTTCTTTGATTAAAAAATAATAAATAAAAGGCAAAATGATTCTTCAATTACATTATCATCAAAATTAACTAAAAAAAAGTATAAAATATATTATTTCCTTTTTAAAAAACGAAAAGGATTTCGGAGGCTATCCAAGCACTAAAAAACGACTATAATAAAAACTGCAGTAGATCTGGTTTGTCATTTAAATAATCTCCAAAAAAGCCTCTCTCTTTCATTCTTTGAATTAAAGGTGCTAAATCTTCTGCTGACTTTAGTTCTAAACCTACCACTGCTGCTCCATTTTCTCTATTTGTTTTTTTTGTATATTCAAAATGAGTAATATCGTCTTTGGGACCTAAAACTTCTGCAACAAACTCTTTTAATGCACCTGCTCTTTGCGGAAATTTAACAATAAAATAATGCTTTAAATTCGCAAATAACATGGCACGTTCCTTAATTTCTGCCGTTCTCGTAATATCATTATTACTTCCGCTAACGATACAAACTACATTTTTTCCTTTTATCTCTTCAGCAAAAGAATCTAATGCAGCAATACTTAAAGCACCTGCAGGTTCCACAACAATAGCATCTTTATTATATAAATCTAAAATTATCTGACAAATTTTTCCCTCAGGAATTGTCACCATTTTATGCAGATTTTGCTGACAAATTTCAAAGTTTAAATCCCCTACTCGTTTTACGGCAGCTCCATCTACAAAGGAGTCAATTTTTTCTAACGCCGTAATTTTTTTATTTTTTAGAGAAGTAAGCATCGAAGGGGCGCCTTCTGGTTCCACCCCAATAATTTTTGTTGCTGGCGACAAGTACTTAAATACAGACGACAAGCCTGATGAAAGACCACCACCACCCACAGCCACAAAAACATAATCAATCTTTTTAGTGGTTTGCGATAAGATCTCTAAACCAACCGTTGCCTGTCCTTCAATTACTTTCTCATCATTAAAAGGATGGATAAATGTTTTATTTTGTGCTGTACACGAAGTGTTTGCGAGGTTAAATGCATCATCAAAAGTATCTCCTTCGATGACCACTTCAATAAAATCTTCCCCAAACATTTTTACTTGATTTATTTTTTGATTTGGTGTTGGAGAAGGCATGAAAATAGTTCCTTTTACCTTCAAAATCTTGCATGACAGGGCAACGCCTTGCGCATGGTTCCCCGCACTTGCACAAACAATTCCACGTTTCTTTTCATCTGCATTTAAAGAAGACATTTTATTATAGGCGCCTCTAATTTTATAAGAACGAACCACCTGTAAGTCTTCCCTTTTAAATAAAATAGTGGAAGCAAACTGTTTCGAAAGATTACGGTTCTTGTTTAAAGGCGTTATATATGCAACTCCTTCTAAATTTTTAGCTGCAGCTTTTACGTTCTCTAGCGTCGGGGAATAAACTTGTTTTACGGGCATAATATTCAGTTTAAGACTAAAGCCTATCAGATTTTAAAATCTGACAGGCTTTGTTAAAATTTAAAATCTTTAAGTTCTATTTATACCGATTTTATAACTTTCATTGCTGTCATAGAGGCTCTTAATTTTGCTCCTACAATTTCTACTGGATGGTTTCTGATGACCCCATTAATTCGAATCAGCTCTTTATTATCAACATCATTACCTTCTGTAAATTTTTGACCGATAAGATCTGTAGCAACAGTTTTCATAAAATCCGTTAATAAAGGTTTACACGCATGGTCGAATAAATAGCAACCGTATTCTGCAGTGTCAGAAATCACACGGTTCATTTCAGCCAACTTCATTCTTGCAATTGTATTTGCAATTAGTGGCGTTTCGTGCAGGGATTCGTAATATGCAGATGCTGCTATAATTCCAGAGTCTGTCATTGCTTCAAATGCTAATTCTACTCCGGCTCTTACAAAAGCAACTAATAACGTTCCGTGATCAAAATACTCCTGTTCAGAAATTTCTTGTGTTGTAAGTTCTTGTTTCTCAAAAGCAGTTTCTCCTGTTGCGGCTCTCCAAGTTAATAGGTTTTTGTCGTCGTTCGCCCAGTCCTCCATCATCGTTTTAGAGAAATGACCCGTCATAATATCATCCATATGTTTTTGAAACAACGGACGCATGATCTCTTTTAATTCTTCGGAGATTTTAAATGCTTTTATTTTTGCAGGATTCGACAAGCGATCCATCATATTTGTAATTCCACCGTGCTTTAAAGCCTCGGTTACTGTTTCCCAACCATATTGAATTAATTTTGCCGCATAGCCAGGCTCAATGCCTTCTGCAACCATTTTATCAAAAGACAAAATAGCTCCTGTTTGCAACAAACCACACAAAATCGTTTGTTCCCCCATTAAATCAGACTTTACTTCTGCCACAAAGGAAGATTCTAAAACACCTGCTCTGTGACCACCTGTTCCAACAGCATAGGCTTTTGCTTGCGCCCACCCTTTATTTTCTGGATCATTTTCTGGATGTACAGCAATTAGTGTGGGTACTCCAAATCCTCTTTTATATTCCTCTCTAACTTCAGAACCAGGACATTTAGGAGCCACCATAATTACGGTTAAATCTGATCTCACTTGTGTTCCTTCTTCTACAATATTAAACCCATGAGAATACGATAATGTTGCTCCTTTTTTCATCAAAGGCATCACTGTATTTACAACGTTTGTATGTTGCTTGTCTGGTGTTAAATTTAACACTAAATCTGCAGTAGGAATTAATACATCATAAGTACCCACTGTAAATCCATTTGAATTGGCATTTACAAAAGAGGCTCTATTTTGATCAATAGCCGCTTGTCTTAGGGCATAGGAGATGTCTAAACCAGCATCTCTCATATTTAGACCTTGATTCAATCCTTGCGCACCACAGCCAATAATAACAATTTTCTTTCCTTTCAATGCGTTCACGCCATCTTCAAATTCTGAAGCATCCATAAAACGACATTTTCCTAATTGTTCTAATTTTTCTCTTAATGTTAATGTGTTAAAATAATTTGACATTTTAATTTAGTTTAGTTGTTGTTGTTGTTGTACGTTTCCAATAATGCTGAAATCTTCATTTCTTCTTTTGTAATTGCAACTCTTCCAGAGCGGGTGTATTGCATAATCCCAAAAACACTTAATTGATCGTATAATGCGACTACTTCTTCTTTTTTACCAGATTTTTCTAGCACAAAAAAATCTTTATTCACGGTAACTATCCTTGCATTACTTTCTTTTACAATATTCTGAATTTGTGGCTCTTCAAACAATAACTCAGATTTTATTTTAAACAGTCCTGAAATCTGATAAATAGTTTCTTCATCATTGTGATAATATGCCTTAATAACTTCTACCTGCTTTTCTATCTGCCCAATAATTTTCTTTACATTCTCCTCTGACATGTTTACAACAATGGTAAATTTAGCAAGCCCTTCAATTTCTGATGGAGAGATATTTAAACTTTCAATATTGATATGCCTCCTTTGGAAAATTGCTGAAATTCTGTTCAGCAGTCCAATATTATTTTCAGTGTATACTGAAATAGTAAATAATTGTTTTTCTGTACTCATGTCTTTTTAAAAAAATTTTAAAAGTAAGTTTCTATAAATTAAAATTTTACAATTTTAAAAGACACTATAGAACTTGCTCTTTGTTCTTTATTATTTTTCTAATTTTACTCCAATCTGATATCTGAAACACTTGCACCAGAGGGAACCATTGGAAACACATTTCCTTCTTTCTCTACAAGTACCTCTAAAAAATAAGCCTCTTTACTCGCCATCATTTCTGCCACTGCTTCTTTTAAATCTTCTCTTTTGACTACTTTTCGTGCCTGAATGTAATAGCCTTCTGCTATGGCAACAAAATTTGGATTCACCATCTCTGTAGATGCATAACGCTTCTCAAAAAATAACTGTTGCCATTGACGCACCATGCCGAGAAACTCATTATTTAAAACCACCATTTTTAGTGCTACTTTTTGTTGAAAAATAGTTCCTAATTCTTGAATGGTCATTTGAAAACCTCCATCACCAGAGATTGAAACGACTTCCCGTTCAGGGGCTGCCATTTTAGCACCAATTGCTGCGGGTAAACCAAAGCCCATTGTACCCAATCCACCAGAAGTAATATTACTTTTCGTCTGACTAAATTCAGCGTATCTACAAGCAATCATTTGATGTTGCCCCACATCTGTAACAATTGCTGCTGCTCCTTTACTCTGGATATTAATTTCTTTGATCACCTCACCCATAGTCAATCCTTCTTTCGTTGGATGAATATCTCCTTTAATTACCTTCTCATATTCAATTTCATATAAATCCTTAAATTGCTGATGCCAAGCTTTGTGTATATTTTCATTAATCATTGGTAATATCGCACTTAATGTCGCTTTCGCATCTCCTAGGACAGCCACATCCGTCTTTATATTCTTATCTACCTCTGCAGGATCAATTTCAAAATGAATTACTTTTGCTTGGGCAGCATACTCGTCCAACTTTCCAGTAACACGGTCATCAAAACGCATTCCAATTGCAATTAAAAGATCACATTCGTTCGTTAACTTATTTGGTGCATAATTACCGTGCATCCCCAACATACCAACATTTAATGGATGTGAAGTTGGCAATGCAGAAGCACCTAAAATTGTCCAAGCAGCCGGAATTCCAGCTTTTTCAACAAAAGCTTTAAATTGAGTTTCTGCAACACTTAAAACAACTCCTTGTCCCCAAACGATTAGCGGTTTTTTAGCAGCGTTGATTAATTTTGCCGCTGCTTCTAGAGAACCTGCTACTGTTTTTGGAATTGGCACATAACTTCTAATTCTTGTGCATTTTTCATATAAAAAATCGAACTCTTCGAATTGTGCATCCTTTGTAATATCTACTAAAACAGGTCCTGGTCTTCCACTTCTTGCAATGTAAAATGCCTTTGCCAAAGCTGCGGGAATTTCTGCTGCTTTTGTGACTTGACAGTTCCATTTTGTAACTGGTGTAGAAATACCAACAATATCTGTTTCTTGGAAAGCATCACTTCCTAATAAATGAGAGGCAACTTGACCGGTAATACACACCATTGGTGTAGAATCTATTTGGGCATCTGCAATGCCAGTAACTAAATTCGTAGCTCCAGGACCAGAGGTCGCAATCGCAACTCCTACTTTACCAGAGATCCTAGCAAAACCTTGTGCCGAATGCGTTGCGCCTTGCTCGTGACGTGTTAAAACGTGGTGAATTTTATCTTGATATTTGTACAATTCATCATATACTGGCATGATTGCTCCCCCAGGATATCCATAAATTATTTTTACATCTTCTGCTATTAAACACCTTACAATCGCCTCGCTACCCGAAATTCTTTCGGCAACCTTTGCTACTTTGTTTTTGTTTGTTATGGTTTGTGTTTCCATATTCTTTTATTTTAGGTTCTGCTTAAGCAGAAATAACAATTTTATAAATCTGTAACACATCCTTTAGATGCTGATGCTACTATTTTTGCATATTTATACAAAATTCCTTTCGTATGCTTTAATGGAGGTGCAACCCATTGCGCTTTTCTTACTGCAATTTCTTCGGCAGAAATTAAAACATTAATAGAATTATCTTCTGCACTAATTCTAATTTTATCTCCTGTTTTTAAAATTCCGATGGTCCCCCCAGATTGTGCTTCTGGCGTAATATGACCCACTACAAAACCATGTGTTCCTCCAGAAAAACGACCATCTGTTATTAAAGCAACAGATTTTCCTAAACCTGCTCCCATAATTAACGAGGTTGGCTTTAACATTTCCGGCATCCCTGGCCCCCCTTTTGGACCTACATAACGAATGACCACTACATCCCCTTTTTCTACCTCTCCTGCCACAATACCTGTGTTTGCAGCTTGCTCACCGTCATACACCACCGCTTTTCCTTCAAATAACAATCCTTCATTTCCAGAAATTTTTGCAACGGCACCTTCTATGGCCAGGTTTCCATAAATTATCTGAATATTTCCTGAAGATTTTAATGCCTTATCTTTTGGATAAATCACATCTTGTTCGTCAAATTCCATCGCTTTCACGCTTGCTAAATTGGCAGCCAATGTTTTTCCTGTAACGGTCAGACAATCTCCATGCAAATATCCATTGTCTAATAAGTATTTCATGATTGCAGGTGTTCCTCCAATGCTATGCACGTCTTCCATCAAGTATTTTCCGGAAGGTTTTAAATCTGCAATTAATGGGGTTCTATCGCTTACCTTTTGAAAATCTTCTAAGGTAAATTCAATATCTGCCGCATGTGCAATTGCTAAAAAGTGCAATACTGCATTTGTAGATCCTCCCAAAGCATTTACAATGGCAATGGCGTTTTCTAAAGACTTTTTAGAAATAATATCTAAAGGTTTTAAATCTAATTCTAATAAGTTTTTGATTGCTAAAGCAGTTCTTTCCGCTTCAGATAATTTATTTGGATTCTCTGCAGGAATTGAAGAATTGTAAGGCAAAGCAAAACCCATACACTCGATGGCAGAAGCCATGGTATTTGCAGTATACATTCCTCCACAAGCACCAGCTCCCGGAATCGCTCTTTTTATAATTTCCCGATATTCTTCTTCTTCAATTTCCCCTGCCATTTTTTGCCCTAAAGCTTCAAAAGCAGAAACAATATTTAATTTTTTTCCATTATAATTTCCTGATGCAATGGTACCACCATACATCATAATTGATGGACGATTTAAGCGCAGCATTGCTATTACAGCTCCAGGCATGTTTTTATCACAACCAACTACGGAAACCAAGGCGTCATAACTTTGCGCATTCATAACAGTTTCTATGGAATCTGCAATGATATCTCTGGATGCTAAAGAGTAATTCATTCCTGAAGTTCCCATTGATATTCCGTCTGATACTCCAATCGTATTAAAACCCAAACCAACTAAACCGGCAATTTTAGATTCAACTTTCACCTCAGCAGCCAAATTATTCAAGTGCATATTACAAGGGTTACCATCGTAACCAGTGCTCGCAATACCAACCTGAGCTTTGCGCATATCCTCATCTGTTAAACCTACCGCATACAACATTGCTTGCGATGCTGGTTGAGATTCATCTTGTGTTAATCTTTTACTGTATTTGTTTAATTCCATTTACTATATTCTTCAATTATTGACTAAATTACTATGTTTCTCAATTTTATTCGTGTAAAAAACAAGGTGAATGTTTAAATTCATGTGTTAAAAAAATAACCTAAAACACTTATAATTAGATTTTTAGTTACTTTTTATTATGATACTCAACACCTTAAAAAACTCTATAAAAAAACCTTCCATTTTAGTGGAAGGTTTGTTTATAAAAATATAAATAGCACTTCCTTATCACCTCTTAATAATGACGTTAATAGTAGAAATAATATGTAACACTTGTTTTTTCATATTTCAAACACGGTGGTTTTTTTTAAAAACACCTCTTTTATTTTTTATACCTATATAATCGTACTCTGACCCGCATGAATATTCATGAAGTTCAAATTACTATCTTCCTGATTTAAAATATAATCTGCAATAAAATCGCCCACATTAGAAGTAGATGCAGGATACTTGTTCTTTCCTTTAATATCTTGTGTAGTAATCCCTAAAATTAGAGATTTTTCTACAGCACGCTCTATGGCGCCAGCTTCTTCATGCAAGCCTAAATATTCTAACAACATTCCTGCAGATAAAATAGAGCCTAGAGGATTTGCGATATCCTTTCCTTTTGCTGCTGGAAAAGAACCATGTATTGGCTCAAACAATGCATTTTTAGCCCCTATTGAAGAGGATGCGAGTAAACCAATTGAACCACTAATAACGCTTGCTTCGTCGGAAATAATATCTCCAAATAAATTTTCAGTAAGAATAACATCAAACTGTTTTGGATTTAAAATCAATTGCACTGCAGCATTATCTACATACAGATATTCCAGCGTCACATCTTTGTATTGTTTTGCAATTTCTGTAACTGTTTTTCTCCACAAACGAGAAGTTTCTAAAACATTCGCTTTGTCAATTAAAGTTACTTTTTTCTTTCTACTTTGCGATGCCTTAAAGGCAATATGTGTTATTCTTGAAATTTCTTTTACAGTGTAAGAAGAGATATCAAAAGCGGTTAAACCATCTTTGCTAGTTTCTTTTTTCCCGAAGTAAATTCCTCCGGTTAATTCTCTATAAATAACAATATCTGTTCCAATAATTATTTCTCTTTTTAAAGGAGAGTTTTTTATCAAACTGCTAAAAGCCTTTACCGGTCGCGTATTACAAAACAAGTCTAATGCCTGCCTCAATTGCAAAAGGCCTTGCTCTGGTCTTACCCTCGCTTCAGGATCTTGATCGTATTTGGGATCTCCAATAGCACCAAATAAAATAGCATCTGCGCGCTTGCAAATGGCGATTGTTTCTTCAGGCAACGGTTTCCCAAAACGCTCAATTGCACAGGCCCCCATTTGAGCTTCCTTATATAAAAAAACATGATCATACATCTCTGCAACTGCATCTAATGCTTTTTTTGCTTGATTAATCACTTCCGGTCCAATACCGTCTCCAGGAATTACTGCGATTGTATATTTCATTTGTATGTTTGTATAGAGTTCTTATGCGACTGCAATTTTAGAGATTTTGTCAACCTCTTTCATGATCTCATGAATCCCTTCATCTCTTACTTCTTTTTCCTTATCTGCTATGATTAAAAAGGAATCATAAGCAATATCTAATTGAATTTTGGTTAATTCGTACCCAATTTTCTTTGCTCTATACGCCAGGGCAGCTCTTCCGCTTCTTGCTGTTAAAACAATGGCACTTTCGGTAACACCAACATCTTCAGGGTCCATAATTTCATAGGTTTCTCTATTTTTTATGACTCCATCTTGGTGAATTCCGGAACTGTGAGCAAATGCATTTGCACCCACAATTGCCTTGTTAGGCTGCACGGGCATTCCCATGCTTTCACGCACTAAAATACTCGTATCGTACAAAAGTTTTGTATTCACGCTGGTATCTAAGTTTAGGTATGGATGTTGTTTTAACACCATTACAACTTCTTCTAAAGCTGTATTTCCTGCGCGCTCTCCAATTCCGTTGATAGTGCACTCAATTTGACGCGCACCATTGATAACACCTGCGATCGAATTTGCAGTTGCCATTCCTAAATCGTTATGACAGTGGCAAGAAAGTATTACCTTTTCGATACCCCTCACATTTTCGCGTAAATATTTTATTTTTGCACCGTATTCTTCTGGAAGACAATAACCGGTAGTATCGGGTATATTTAGCACCGTTGCACCCGCTTTTATGACTGCTTCGCATACTTTAGCTAAAAATGCATTGTCGGTTCTCCCCGCATCTTCTGCATAGAACTCTACATCCTCTACAAAAGACTTTGAATATGAAACTGCCTTTACGGCTCTTTCGATTACCTGCTCTCTTGTGGAATTGAATTTAAATTTTATATGTGAATCGCTTGTTCCAATTCCCGTGTGAATTCTTGGAAACTTCGCGTATTTTAAAGCTGCTGCGGCAACTTTTATATCATTCTCTACAGCCCTTGTTAAGCCACAAACCGTTGCATTTTTTACTATTTTTGAAATTTCAGAAACAGAAGTAAAGTCTCCCGGACTCGACACTGGAAAACCAGCTTCTATGACATTCACACCCAACAAATCTAAACGCTCAGCAATTACAAGTTTTTGTGCCGTATCTAACTTACAACCAGGAACTTGCTCACCATCTCTAAGTGTTGTATCGAAAATTTGTACTTGGTTGTCTTGCATAATTTCTGGAAAGATTGTAATTATTATAAATCAAATATATATCTTGCCTACCTATTCATTTTCCCCCTACTTAAGAACATACGATTTCTAAACGAAATTGATCATAACTAAAAAACTGACCGTCAATATTTTATGAGCAAAATCATTACATCCGTCAATCAGCAAAATGATGCTCTTTTTGTACTAATTAAGTCACTAACGAAGTCCGAAAAGCGACAGTTTAATCTTTATGTCGGAAGATTGGGTGGAAATATTGATGCCAAATTTTTCTCGTTGTTTAAATTTTTAGAAAAATTAAAAATATATGATGAAAAAGTAATTATTGGAAGCGGTATTGTTTCGAAGCAACAGCTTTCTAATTTAAAGGCACATTTATACAAACAAATATTAATCAGTCTTCGTTTGAATCCTGCGCATAAAAATGTAAGAATTCAAATTAGAGAACAGTTAGACTTTGCGACTGTTTTGTATCAAAAGGGACTGTATAAGCAGAGTTTAAAACTCTTGGAAAAGGCCAAGAACATGGCGTTGGATAATGAAGAAAAAAACATTGCTTATGAAATTGTAGAGCTTGAAAAAGTTATCGAGACCCAATATATCACTAGAAGTTTAAGCAACAGAGCAGATCAACTATCTGTGCAAGCAAAAGAATTAAGCCAGCAAAATGTAATTGCCAGTAAACTCTCCAATTTATCTTTACAATTGTACAGCCACCTTTTACAAAATGGCTATGTGAAAAATGAAAAAGAAGTCGCATTTATTGAAGTTTATTTTAACAAAAAAATGCCAAAATATGACTATCATTCTCTAGGTTTTAGAGAAAAGCTGTGGTTGTACAAAGCGCATTTATGGCATAGTTTTTTAGTTCAAGATTTTTTACTGAGTTATAAATATGCAAGAAAATGTGTTGATCTCTTCAACAGTTCTAAACTCATTCACTTGCATCCCGTTTTTTATCTAAAATCAAAAAACTACTTGCTAGAGGCTTCTTTTTTAGTGAAAAAAACATCGACTTTTAAAAAAGAATTAGAAGCTTTTGAAACTGAGATTGAGAACAAGCAAATTCCATTAAATACAAATACAGAATTGTTGATTTTCATGTATTTATATTCTAACAAATTACACTTGCACTTTTTAGAAGGGTCTTTTAAAAAGGGAGAATACTTAGTGGCTGTAATTAATGCTAAAATCGAAAAGTATCAAAATAGATTAGACAACCATTATATTGTTTTATTAAATTATAAGATCGCGTGCTTGTACTTCGGTATGGGTGAAAATAGACGCTGTATTGCATACCTACAAAAAATAATTCGCTCTAAAAACCTAAGCTCTGCAGAAGATTTACAATGCTTTGCACGCATCTTAAACTTGATAGCGCATTACGAGTGCGGTTTGGATTATGACTTAGAAAGACAATTTATAGACACCTATAAATTCTTACTAAAAATGGAGAATTTACAGGAAGTACAAAAGGTATTCCTTACCTCTATTCGGGATTTAAGTGATGTTTTTCCGCATGAAATTAAAAATGAATTCAAAAAAATTCATGCCAAATTAAAAAAGTTTGAAAACCATCCTTACGAAAAAAGAGCCTTTTTATATTTAGATATTTTATCTTGGTTAGAAAGTAAAATTCAAAACAAACCCATTGCCACAATCATTAGAGAAAAAGCAAATCTATTTAACAAGTAGCTTTAAATTTTCAATTTTAACCTCCTGATTTTATCAAAATCGTATTAATACAGTTATTTACTAAAATAATTTGCATTCTATAAGTACAAATTAAATATAAATAATACTTTTGCCTTGTGCACGACATAATATTCAACATAAAAAACATTCAAACTATCTCTGTAGTTGGTCTTTCTATGGCTAAGAATTCGCGCATTTCTTCTACAACCTCAACCCTTTAAGGGTACTATATAATCATATAAATTCAGGTCAAAAAACGTTTCGAAGCAGCTCGAAATAAACGCAATAGCAAATAAGTCACATTAACGATCCAGTACCAATGAAAGTATTAAAATTTGGCGGCTCCTCTGTCGCAAACTCCGAAAACATACAAAAGGTCTTAGCCATTGTTGCAGAAGCATCTCAAAAAGATAAAATTATAGTCCTTGTATCTGCATTTGGTAAAACTACAGATAAACTTCTAGCCGCGGCGAATGCTGCGCTGGAAGACATAAAAACTTCGAAATCAATTTTAGAGACCATTAAAACAGTTCACCTCCAAATTATAGAAGATCTGATAGTTCTGAATACGGAAGAAGTTTCAGAAGAAATTACATATTTATTCGATCGCTTGACCGCGATCTATGAAGGAATCTTTCTACTTCAAGAATTATCTGACAAAACGCTTGCCAAGGTATCTAGTTTTGGCGAACGACTTTCTTCCTTTATAATCGCAAATGCAGCAAAAGAATTATTTGATGCTGCACATAAAGAGAGTAGAGATTTGATTCTTACGAACGATGACTATTTAAATGCGCAGGTAAATTTTAAACTTACAAATAAAAATATCAGTGCTTTTTTTCAAGACAACAAGAATCAAGTTATCGTCTTAGGAGGCTTTATCTCTTCTAATATTTCGGGAGACACCACTACCTTAGGGAGAGGAGGCTCTGATTTTTCTGCCTCCATTTATGCGGCGGCTTTAAACGCAAAAGAACTACAAATATGGACCGACGTTAGTGGCATGTTTACTGCGAACCCAAGCGTTGTGAAAGAGGCATTTCCAATCTCAGAAATCTCTTATGAAGAAGCGATGGAGCTGTCCCATTTTGGAGCAAAAGTTTTGTATCCACCAACCATACAACCCTCTTTACGAAAAGAAATTCCAATTAGAATTAAAAATACATTTCGTCCCGAGAGTATCGGGACGCTCATTTGTAAGCACCCCAAAAACAACAACGGTGTGAAAGGAATTTCACATATTGAAGACATTAGCTTAATTACGCTAGAGGGTGGAGGAATGATCGGAATTCCAGGGTTTTCTAAACGATTATTTGAAACATTATCACAACAAAAAATTAATGTTGTTTTTATAACACAGGCCTCTTCTGAGCACTCCATCTGCGTAGGTGTCTATGAAAGTGATGCTTCAAAAGCAAAAGAGCTTTTAGATGCAACTTTTAGTACTGCAATAGAAAGGAAAAAAATAAAACCAATTAGTATCGAAAGTAATCTGGCTATTATAGCTGTTGTTGGAGAAAGCATGAAAAACCACCAGGGTTTAAGTGGACAAATGTTTAGTGCATTAGGGAGAAACAATGTAAACATTAGAGCCATCGCTCAAGGTTCCTCAGAAAAAAATATTTCTGCAGTCATCAATAAAAAGAATGCAAAAAAAGCGTTAAACATTCTGCACGAACAATTTTTTGAAGAAAAAACAAAACAGCTAAATCTCTTTATAACGGGCGTTGGAAACGTTGGTGAACGATTTTTAGCACAACTGCATCAACAAAGTGAATTTTTAAAACAAAATTTAAAACTAAACATTCGTGTTATTGGAATTTCGAATTCTCGAAAAATGTATTTTAATACTACCGGCATCGATCTTACAAACTGGAAAGAAAATTTAGAACATGGAGTTCCTACTAGCTTGGACCTCTTTCGTGAAAAAGTAAAAGAAGCAAATTACAGAAACAGTGTTTTTATTGATAATACAGCAAATCAACAGGTCTCTGAAGTCTATGAAAAATATCTTCGTGAAAGTATTTCTGTAGTTACCTGTAATAAAATCGCCTGTGCTTCTAATTTTGAAAATTACAAGAACTTGAAAGAAGTTTCTAAAAAATACAATGCTTCTTTTCTATTTGAAACCAATGTTGGTGCAGGGTTACCAATTATAGATACTCTTAAAAATTTAATTAACTCGGGTGACCGAGTTCATAAGATTCAAGCCGTATTATCTGGAAGTTTAAACTTTGTTTTTAATAATTTCAATGAAAAAACTACCTTTCACAATGTAGTCGCAGAAGCTCAAAAAGAGGGGTATACAGAACCAGATCCAAAAATCGATTTAAGTGGTGTGGATGTCGCTAGAAAAATTTTGATTTTAGCGCGTGAAAGTGGATATCAATTAGAGTTAGAAGATATTTCAAACAACTCTTTTTTACCAAAAGACAGTTTAAGTAGCTCAACTAATGAGGCGTTTTATACTTCGTTGACTAAAAATGAGAGTCATTTCCAAAAGATGTACAGTGCTGCCAATGAAAACGAATGCAGGTTAAAATATGTGGCAGAGTTTATTGATGGAAAAGCGAATGTAGGTTTGCAGCATATTTCCTCAGCACATCCTTTTTATAATTTAGAAGGAAGTGATAATATTGTCTTATTTTACACAGATAGATATCCTGAAAATCCGCTCATTATAAAAGGTGCGGGTGCGGGTGCAGATGTAACTGCTTCTGGTATTTTTGCAGATGTCATTAGAATTGCTAATAAATAAGGGTTGAGCTGGCATAAGGAATCACCTGAATACTGAATACAAAAAAAATGGATTATTTAAAAATATTCGCTCCGGCAACTGTTGCAAATGTATCTTGTGGCTTTGACTCCCTTGGTTTTGCGGTTGATGCCATTGGAGATGAAATGACATTTACAAAAACAACTGAAAAAGGCGTTAAAATTACCGAAATTACGGGTGCTGAGCTTACATACGATGTAGATCAAAATGCCGCAGGTGCTGTTGTTAAGAAAATACTGAATGACGCCAATGCGGATTTTGGGGTAGCACTTACCATACACAAAGGATTTTCTCCAGGAAGTGGTTTGGGAAGCTCTGCTGCCAGTGCTGCAGGAGCTGCGTTTGGAACCAATCAGCTATTAGATGCTAGGTACTCTGAATTAGAATTGACAAAGTTTGCTATGTTTGGGGAAAAAGTTGCTTGCGGCACAGAAATCGCAGACAATGTTGCCGCTGCCATTTATGGAGGTTTTATTTTAGTAAGAAGCTACGAGCCGCTAGAAATTATAAAATTACCGGTGCCCTCTAAATTGAGAGTAGTTGCAATTCATCCGCAAATACAGGTAAAAACAAAAGAAGCTAGAGCAGTTTTACCTACCGTAATCCCCCTGAAAGACGCCGTTACACAGTGGTCGAATCTTGGTGGCTTAGTCAGCGGATTGTATACTGACAATTACGATCTAATTAGCAACTCCCTCGTAGATATTGTTGCAGAACCTGCACGTAAATGTTTGATCCCGTATTTTGATGCCGTTAAAAACAGCGCGCTCCAATCAGGTGCGTTGGGTGCTGGAATAAGCGGCTCTGGACCAACAATTTTTGCTCTTTGTAAAGGGGATGAAGTTGCGACAGCCGTGCACGACAGCATTGAAGAAGTTTATAAAAATACAGGGATTAATTTTGAAGTTTTTATTTCAAAAGTAAATCAAGAAGGAATCAAAATCATAAAATAATTACTAGTTTTAAGTGTTTCGTTAAGCGTCTTCACGACTACTCAAAACTCTAAATAAAAATCTAAAAAATGAATTATTATAGCCTGCATCATACCTCTCCAAATACAACTTTTAAAAATGCTGTTGTACAGGGTCTTGCAAAAGACAGGGGTGTTTATTTTCCTGAAAAAATAACACCACTTTCTAACGATTTTATTGAAAATATTACTGAGTATTCAAACCACGAAATTGCCTACGAAGTAATTAAACAATTTGTAGGCGATGAAATTCCTACTAAAAAATTAAAAGAAATTATTGCAGCTACTGTTTCTTTCGATTTTCCTTTGGTAAAAATAGATGATCATATTGCCTCTTTAGAACTTTTTCATGGACCAACTATGGCTTTTAAAGATGTTGGAGCGAAATTCATGGCACAGTGCTTAGAATATTTTAACCAAGGCAATGAAGAGGAGATTACCGTTTTAGTGGCTACCTCAGGAGATACAGGTGGCGCAGTTGCCAATGGTTTTTTAGGAGCCAAAGGAGTAAATGTTGTGATTTTATATCCTTCGGGAAAAGTAAGTGATGTGCAAGAAAAACAGCTGACTACCCTGGGCCAAAATATTACTGCCTTGGAAGTAGATGGCGTTTTTGATGACTGCCAAGAAATGGTGAAAACGGCGTTTTTAGATACCAATATTACAAAGAAATTGACTTCTGCGAACTCTATTAATGTAGCACGTTGGTTGCCACAAATGTTTTATTTTTTCTTTGCATACAAGGAACTACAAAAGAAAAACAAAAAGCTTGTTTTCTCAGTACCAAGTGGAAATTTTGGAAATATTTGTGCCGGAATCATGGCACAGAAATTAGGTTTACCAATTGAGCACTTTGTTGCTGCTACCAATGTAAATGATACGGTTCCTAATTATTTAATAGATGGTGTTTACAACCCAAAACCATCGAAAGCAACCATTTCTAATGCTATGGATGTTGGAAACCCGAGCAATTTTATAAGAATTAGAGAACTGTTTAACAACGACTTAAAACTTCTTAAACGTACTTTTTCGTCCTATAGTTTCTCTGACACTGAAACGAGAGCTACCATGAAAGAGATATATACGAATACGGGTTATGTTGCAGAGCCTCACGGCGCTGTTGGGTATTTAGGTTTGAAAAAATACGGATTGAAAGAAAACGAATACGGCATTTTTCTAGAAACGGCACATCCTGTTAAATTTTTAGACGTTGTGGAAGCAACATTACCTGTACAAGTTAAAATTCCCGAACAAATACAAAAAGTAATCAATAATAAAAAGGTTGCACTGCAGATTGCTGATTATGAAGGCTTACAATCGTTTTTACTGAAATAAAACATCGGTCACTATTTTTTTAGTTAAAAACTAAAAACTTTTTTTTTAACGGAATAAACAATGTAGTTTTAACGCAACTAATTAAAAAACACAACATGCAACAAAAAAATAATACCACCGCAATTCTTATAATTGCAAGTTTATTTTTCATTTTTGGCTTTGTCACCTGGATTAACGGCGCTTTAATTCCATTTATGAAAACCATCAATGAACTTACGGACGCCCAATCCTATTTCGTAGCATCTGCATCCTACATTTCCTTTGTAGTAATGGCCTTGCCAGCTTCTTACATTTTAAATAAAATTGGTTACAAAAAAGGCATGTCTCTAGGCCTCATAATTATGGCCATTGGAGCCTTGATTTTTATTCCGGCAGCATCTGCAAGAACGTATTGGGTATTCCTAACAGGTATTTTTATTCAGGGTGTTGGAATGACAATTTTACAAACGGCAGCAAATCCATATATTACAATTTTAGGGCCTATTGAAAGTGGTGCAAAACGTATTGCAATTATGGGAATTGCGAACAAAACTGCAGGTGCTTTAGGTTCTTTAATTTTTGGTGCATTGCTATTATCAGGTATAGATGAAACAAAAGAAAAACTAAGTACAGCAACTTTAGAGGAAAAAAACATCTTGCTAGACACGATGGCAGACAGCGTTTTTATGCCCTATATTATCATGGCTATTGTACTATTTTTATTAGGAATTCTTATAAGAAAAGCTCCTTTACCTAATGTTGAGGCATCCGAAACTGAGGAAGTAGTAGCGGGTAACAGCGCTAAAACAAGTATTTTCCAATTCCCAAATTTATGGCTTGGTGTTTTAGCATTATTCGTTTATGTAGGAGCAGAAGTAATTGCGGGAGATACAATTATTGCCTACGGAATTTCACTTGGTTTTACAGGAGAAGAAGCAAAGTATTTTACTACCTATACATTATTGGCTATGGTTGCAACCTACGCTGTAGGTGTGTTTTTAATCCCTAAATATCTAAAACAAAAGACGGCTTTAATAGCAAGTGCTCTTTTAGGTATTGTTTTTAGTTTTTGTATTTTAAATACAACAGGGTTTGTTTCTATTTTATTTGTAGCGGCTTTGGGAATTGCGAATGCATTGGTTTGGCCAGCAATTTGGCCTCTGACGTTAGAGGGCTTAGGAAAGTTTACAAAGACAGGTTCGGCGCTTTTAATCATGGCAATTTCTGGTGGCGCAATCATTCCACCGTTATACGGTAGAATTGTAGATGCCAATAAACAAGAATTAATTACCAACGGAGTCCAAGAAATAGATGCATTGGCAACAGCTTCTACAAACAGTTATTGGATTTTAATACCTTGTTATGTGATCATTCTAATGTTCGCTGTTTGGGGACACAAAATAAAAAGCTGGAGTAAATAAAATGTAAATCACTCGATATTAGAAGCTTAATTGACGTAAAAATCACAATTACTAAAGCTAATAACTGCTTAAAATAAAAAGTCCTAACAAATTTAATTTGTTAGGACTTTTTTGTTGGCCTACAAGGACTCGAACCTTGAATGTCGGTACCAAAAACCGGTGTGTTACCAATTACACCATAGGCCAATACTGCTTAGCGGATGCAAATTTAGTCTATTCTTTCAATTTCACAAACATTTTTTCAGGAATTTTTTATTTAACAAAGTTTTATGTGCTTTTACACCGCTAATTCAGGTCTTTAAGAAGCAATTTATTCATATTTATTGTTAAATTCGCTGTATCAATATTTTGTAATTCTTATGACAACAGCAAATTTCAAAAAATGGAATATCATTCTAGGATGGATTGCATTTATAATTGCATTAATAACATATTCTTTAACAATTGAGCCTACCGTTAGTGCTTGGGACGTAGGAGAATACATAGCAACCTCTGTAAAACTTGAAGTTGGGCATCCACCGGGTGCACCTTTGTTTCAGATGTTAGGCGCATTCTTTGCAATGTTTACTTCTGAGAGTTCAGAAATTGCTAAAATGGTAAATTTCATGTCAGCTTTGGCAAGTGCTTTCACTATTTTATTTATGTTTTGGACCATCACAAACTTATCCGAAAAATTAGCATTAAAAACAGGTAAAATCACCTCAGGTAGCTATGTTGCAATTTTGGGGAGTAGTATTGTTGGTTCTTTAACTTATACCTTTTCAGACAGTTTTTGGTTTAGTGCGGTAGAGGGAGAAGTATATGCGATGTCCTCTTTTTTAATGGCCATTTTATTTTGGTTAGGTTTAAAATGGGAAAGCGAACTGCAAACTCCAAGAGGGAATAAATGGCTAATACTAATCAGTTTTGTAGTTGGCTTATCTTTTGGTGTTCATATTTTGTCACTGCTAGTAATTCCAGCAATTGTGCTTTTATATTTCTTTAAAACCTACAAAAACATCAATTTAAAAACAACAGCGATTGCCACTTTCCTAGCGGTGTTGGTCTTGGCTTTTGTCTTCAAATTTTTATTCCCATTTACCCTAAAGTTTTTTAGTGTCGCTGAATTGTTTTTTATAAATACCATTGGTATGCCCTTCAATTCGGGAAGTATTATTGCCGCTTTAACTTTAGTAGCCTTTTTCTTTTTTGGACTAAGTTATACCAGAAAAAACAACAAAGTACACGCCAATACCTTAATTTTATCTGTGCTTTTTATAATGATTGGTTTTTCCTCTTGGATGATGTTGCCAATAAGAGCGAATGCAAATACAACCATTAACGAAAACAACCCTTCTAGTGCCCGCGAATTATTAGCGTATTATGAGCGTGAACAGTATGGTGATGCCAATGTTTTTTATGATACCTATTACTCAAATAGCTTTGAACGCGCACAAGACACAAAAAACCCATTTAAAGACGACAAACCTAAATACGAAAAGAAAAATGGGAAGTATATTATTGTAAATAAATACAAAAATATAATGCCTAATTATGCAGATAAACACAAAGGTTTTATCCCTAGGATGGTAAATCCAGCAGCAGAAAAAATGTATAAGAGTATTGCTGGAATCCCTGAAAATAGCAAAAGAAGACCCACTTTTGGAGAAAACCTAAAATTCATGTTCAGCTATCAATTTGGATATATGTACGGGCGGTATTTTATGTGGAATTTTGCAGGAAGACAAAATGATATTCAAGGAAGGTTAGACCTCTTTAATGGAAATTGGATTAGTGGTATTGATACAATAGACGAAGTAAGGCTAGGGTCCCAGAAACAACTCCCCACACAAGTTTTAGAAAACAAAGGACGCAATAAATACTATTTTCTGCCATTAATCTTAGGGCTTATTGGCTTATTTTTTCAAGTAAAGTGGGATAAAGAAAATTTCTTTACACTTTTTTTATTCTTTGCATTTACAGGCTTTGCTATTATCTTTTATACAAACCCAAAACCTTTTGAACCAAGAGAGCGTGACTACGCTATTGTAGGTAGTTTTTATATTTTTGCTATTTGGATTGGTTTTGGAGTATTGGCACTCTATGAATATTTAAAGAATGTTGCGAATAAAAAAACCGTTGCATTTGCAGTTTCTATCATTTCACTATTAGCAGTACCCACACTTATGGCCTCCGAAAACTGGGATGATCACGACAGGTCTGATCGCTATACTACGCGTCTAAACGCGCAAGCATACCTAGAAAGCTGTGACCAAAATGCCATCATGTTTACCATTGGAGACAACGATACCTTTCCTCTGTGGTACATGCAGGAAGTCGAGGGCATTAGAACCGACTTAAAACTAGTAAATACAAGTTTATTTGCTACCGATTGGTACATCGATCAAATGAAGCGAGCAACCTATAAGTCGGCTCCAATTCCATCTCAACTGATACATGATCAATACAAGTACGGAAGTTTAGACATTGCGTATCACATAGAACATCCAAGGTTTAAAGACTCTATTATAGGAATTAAAGATCTCATGCGTTGGATTTCGTCAGATAGCGATGCCACCTATTATATCGACGAAGAAAATGATATCAAAGAAAAATTTTATCCTACCAATAGGATTCGAATCCCGGTAAACAAAGAAAATGTTTTAAAAAATGGAGTGGTTGCTCAAAAAGATGCTGACAAAATTGTCGATTTTATTGACATTACGATTGACTCGAGAGGAATTACTAAAAACCGAATTTTAATGCTCGATATTTTAGCAAATAACGATTGGGAACGTCCGATTTACTTTACCGGTGGCGCCAATGCAGCTGAAGAATATATTTGGCTAAAAGACTATTTGCAACTAGATGGCTTGGCTTTTAAATTAGTACCCATAAAAACACCTGTCAACTACGTTGATGATAGTGGAAGAAAACGAGAAGTCAGTTTGTTTGATATTGGGAGAATAGATACTGAAAAAATGTACGCCAATATTCAAAAACTAGAATGGAAAAATATAAATAATGGGGAAATATACTTAGACGAGCAAACGAAAAGAAATGCCATCTCTCTTAGAAACAGCCTAATGCGTCTCTCTGACGCCTTTGCAAAAGAAGGCGACGCCGCAAAAGCAGTGACCGTATTAGATTTATCTTTAAGTAAATTACCAATAGAGGATTTTGATCATTACAGCCTATCCCTAGGATACCCAGAAATGTATTTTAAATTAGGGGAACAGGAAAAAGCAAAACAGGTTACAAATACTTTAGTACGCTTAATTACGGAACAATTAACTTGGTTAAGTACCTTTGATAAAAAAGACAATGCGCTTGTTTTTGACGAAATTGATAGATCTTTGTATATGTTTAAAAGTTTGATAGATCAAGTTGAGGTTGGAAGTACTGAAAAAGACTTCGTTTCTAAAATCCAAAAAGACTTTATGAATACTGTAGCTCTTTTCGAGTATTTAATGCCCGAAGAAGAATAAACAGATTAATCTGTTTTAAAATTTAATACCTAAAAAACATTGAGTTTCTATTTACCAAAAACGCCAAGTATTATAAGGAGATTTTTCTCTAATTATATTTGGCGTTTTTCTCTCGAAAAAAAAGAAATCTACCTCACTTTTGACGACGGACCTACGTTAGAAATCACCGAATTTGTATTAAATGAACTAAAAAAGTACAATGCAAAAGCAACTTTCTTTTGTATTGGAAAAAATGCACAACAGCATCCTGAAATTTTTAAAAAAATAAGAATCAACGGCCATACTATTGGCAACCACACGCAGCAGCATTTGAATGGATGGAAAACAGATAGAAACGCTTATGTCGAAAACGTTTTAGAATGTGAGCAAAATATTACGATTATTTTAGACCAGACTCAAGAACTAGAAACTGAGCGAACAGCGCCAAAATTATTTCGCCCTCCGTACGGCAAAATGAAAAAGAGTCAAACAATAGCACTTCTTAAAAAAGGATATAAAATAATTATGTGGGATGTCTTATCGGCTGACTTTGACGAAAAAATACACAAAGAAAAGTGCTTACAAAATGTTTTAGAAAATACTCAAAATGGCAGTATTATTGTTTTTCATGACAGCAAAAAAGCGGCTGAAAAACTAAAATTCGTTTTGCCCATTGTACTCGCAGAATTTGCGTCACAAGGTTTTGTTTTTAAAGCTATTTAATACCTTAAAAGACCTTACTGAAACCCATTCAATTTTAACAATAAAACAGCGGGCAATGAGAATAGATAATCCGCTTAAATAGTGCGTCGGCGTAGCTTTTTTCTAAAACACAAAAAATTAAACGAACTGTTGTACAAGACCAATTAAAGTGTTGGCGTCTTGAAATCCAGTTTGACGCCATTTCATTTCGCCATTTTTATAGATCATAAAAGTTGGATTTCCTTTCACCCGCAAAGCATCTACAAGAATTTCATTTTTACTAATATCTATCTTAATTACTTTTGCGCTATCGCCCAGAGCAGCAACTACACTTCTTAATATTTCTAATGTGTTTTCGACATCATTGGAATCGGTATAAAAATCTATTAAAACAGGTTTTTCAACACTAATTAACTCACCAAATTTAGCCATAATATTAAGTTTTAAAGGGGCATAAAACGCATCAATAGTTATTCTGTTACTCTCAAAGATATATAAAAGTATTTAAATGCTTAGAAGATCAACCTTTCTTCAATTCTATGACGGTAATTTCAGGCCAAATACCAACGCGCCCAGGAAATGCATGGTATCCAAAACCTCGATTCACATTTATAAATCGGCCTCCTTCTTCATACAGTCCTGCCCATTGCTTGTACACGTATTTCGAGGGGCTCCACTTGAACCAACCCGGAATCTCAATACCCATTTGCAAACCATGTGTGTGTCCGCTTAAAGTTAGCTGATAGTTTAAAGGGTCTTTTTTTACTTTCTCTTCCCAATGACTTGGATCATGCGACATTAGGATTTTAAAATCCTCTTTGCGAATCCCTGCGGCAGCTCGTTGCAAGTCTCCTGCTTGATTGAATCCTTTTCCCCAGTTTTCTACTCCAAGCAGTGCTATTTTTTGGCCATCTTTTTCTAAATACCGGTGTTCATCAAGCAATAAATCGAAACCTATTTTTTTATGAATATCTTTTACTTTTTGAAAGTTATCAATTTTATCTTGTGGGTTTTCCCAGTCCATATAATCGCCATAATCATGATTTCCAAGGATGGAATACTTCCCGTCTTTTGCTGATAATTTATCAAAAACATCCATCCAATTATCCATTTCATCTGCTTTATTATTTACAATATCTCCTGTAAATAAAAGCATATCCGATTTTTGTTGGTTGATCAAGTCCACTCCGTATTGGATTTTCTCTTTGTTTGTAAAACTCCCAGAATGAATATCAGAAATCTGTGTGATTGTAAATCCGTCGAAAGCTGCTGGTAAATCTTTAAAAGACAATTGATATTTTAAGACTTTGTAGTTGTATTTTCCTTGGACAATTCCATAGATAAAAGAGACAAAAGGAATTGCAGCCAAACCCAATGCTATTTGAGAAATAAATTTTCTTCTACCTGCTAAAGATTTTGTTTCACCGGATGAAATTGCAGAAATTAATTTCAAAACTCCGCGATACATATCCTCCCCAAAGAGGATGAAAATAACTACTAATTTTGGAATAGAAACGGTTAGCAACAAGCCCATTGCCATTTGAAACTCTGGTGTTTGTCCATTACTCCTATCATAGGTAATCAAGGTGATAAAAGAATACAGGTATACTCCAACACTCCCCGCTAAAAAAAAGAAACGAACCAATTTGTTTTTAGAAACTGTTTTGAATGCTTGAAATGTATATATTTCTACAACAACTATTAAAACGGCAACGATAATCAGTGGAAATAACCAACGGGACATAAAACAAGTTTAAAAAATTTTGTCAAAGATAAGAGTTATAATGTCGAATGAATTTTAATAGGATGTTAAAGTTTTGTAGCTTTACTGCAAGGACTGTCGTACTCACTAATTTTTACGTGCGCTCAAAATAAATCATCCACAAATAGGTTACAAAAACGAATATGTCAGATCAAAAAAGAGTTTTTTTAGTAGATGCTTTTGCACTAATTTTCAGAGGTTACTATGCATTTATTAAAAATCCGCAAATAAATTCAAAAGGACTAGATACCTCTGCTATTATGGGTTTTATGAACTCTCTTTTAGACGTTATTAAACGGGAAAGGCCAGATCACTTAGCCGTTTGTTTTGACAAAGGTGGAAGTGTTGATCGCGTGGAGATGTTTGAAGCTTATAAAGCCAACAGAGACGAAACACCTGAAGCTATTAAAATTGCAGTACCGTATATACAAGAGATTTTAAAGGCCATGCACATCCCTATTATGGTGAAAGCCGGTTTTGAAGCTGATGATGTTATTGGAACCCTCTCTAAACAAGCAGAAAAAGAAGGTTATAAAACTTTTATGGTTACGCCAGACAAAGATTTTGCACAACTGGTTTCTGACAATATCTTTATGTACAAACCGCGTTTTGGAGGTGGATATGATATCTGGGGAGTTCCTGAAGTACAAGAAAAATTTGGCGTTACAGATCCTTTACAAGTAATTGATTTCTTAGGAATGATGGGCGATTCTGCCGATAATATTCCAGGGTTACCTGGTGTTGGGGAAAAAACGGCAAAGAAGTTTTTAGCCACCTATGGCTCTATGGAAAACCTATTAGCAAATACACACGAGCTCAAAGGGAAAATGAAAGAGAAAGTGGAAGCTGCTAAAGACTTAGGCTTACTTTCTAAAAAACTAGCCACCATTATGCTAGATGTGCCTGTCACTTTCAATGCAAAAGACTTTGAACTTGACCAACCAGATATTCAAAAGGTTACTGAGCTTTTTAGCGAGTTAGAGTTTAGAAATCTATTGACCAATTTTACCAAGACTTTTGCTATCGAAGATGCTGCTAAGACCAATTCGGTAGAAAATGCGTCAGAAGAAAAAACAAAAGCGTCTCCTAAAAAGGTAGTTCCAAGTCCAGAAGGTCAATTTGACTTATTTGCTGCTCCAGGAACCGGAAGTGTCTCTGTAGAAGAAATTGCTTCTGGGTTTAAAACAATTTCAACTACAAATCATTTCTATCAGCATATCGATTCTCCTTTCGCAAGAAAATTATTGCTTCGGAATTTAATGAAACAAACTTCGGTTTGTTTTGATACAGAAACTACTGGTTTAAAAGCATTAGAAGTTGAAGTAATTGGCATTGCTTTTTCATATGAAATTGGAAAAGGATATTATCTTTCCTTGCCAGAAGATCAAATCGAAACACAAATTATTTTAGAGGAGTTTAGGCCTTTTTTCGAATCGGAAATCGAAAAGATTGGTCACAATTTAAAATATGATATCAAAGTATTATCGACCTATAATATGCCTGTAAAAGGGAAGTTATTTGATACGATGATTGCGCATTACTTAATCAATCCAGACATGCGACATAATATGGATATCTTGGCAGAAACCTATTTAAATTATCAGCCTGTTGCAATAACAGCGCTTATTGGTAAAAAAGGGAAAAATCAGCTTTCCATGCGCAGCGTGCCTCTAAAAGAGCAAACAGAATACGCTGTGGAAGATGCAGACATTACTTTTCAACTAAAACAACTTTTTACGGGAGAGTTGGAGAACGGGAACGTTACCAAACTCTTCAACGACATTGAACTGCCCTTAGTCTCAGTTTTAACAGCAATGGAAATTGAAGGAATTAATATTAATACCGGTTTCTTAAAAGGACTTTCTGTTGACTTAACAGAGGACATCAACCGTTTAGAAAAAAGTATTTATGAACAAGCCGGAGAAGAATTTAATATTGCTTCCCCAAAACAATTAGGAATTGTTTTATTTGAAAAAATGGAATTGGTAAAAAAACCTAAAAAAACAAAAACAGGTCAATATGCCACAGGGGAAGACATCCTATCTTACCTGGCAAAAGAGCACGAAATTATTAAAGACATTCAAGAGTATAGACAGTATAAAAAGCTACAAAGCACCTATGTAGATGCTTTACCAAATGAAGTAAATCCAAAAACGGGGAGAATACACACGCAATATATGCAGGCTGTTGCCGCTACAGGACGCTTAAGTTCTAACAATCCTAATTTACAAAACATCCCCATTAGAACAGAACGCGGCAAAGAAGTTCGGAAATCTTTTATTCCAAGAGATGAAAACTATGTACTGTTAGCTGCCGATTATTCTCAAATAGAATTGCGAATTATTGCTGCTTTAAGTGCTGAAGAAAATATGATGGAAGCTTTTAAAAACGGGGAAGATATTCACGCTTCTACCGCTGCAAAAGTATTTAACGTTCCTTTGGATGAAGTTACGCGTGCACAACGTAGCAATGCAAAGACAGTAAATTTTGGAATTGTCTATGGTGTCTCTGCTTTCGGATTGAGCAATCAAACCGATTTATCTAGAAGCGAAGCCAAAGAATTAATTGACACCTACTATGTCACGTATCCGAAGTTAAAAGCATACATGTCTGCACAGGTAGATTTTGCAAGAGAACACGGGTATGTAGAAACTGTCTTAAACAGACGACGCTATTTAAAAGACATCAATTCTAGAAACGCGATGGTGCGAAGTGGTGCTGAAAGAAATGCAGTAAACGCCCCCATTCAAGGCTCTGCTGCAGATATTATAAAATTGGCCATGATCAATATTCACAATCGATTTGAAAAAGAAAATTTCAAATCGAAAATGTTATTACAAGTGCATGATGAATTGGTTTTTGACGCTCATAAAGAAGAGTTAGAAGTCATTAGACCCATCATAAAATATGAAATGGAAAATGCTTTTAAAATGAGTGTGCCTTTGGATGTTGAGGTGGGTACTGGAGAAAACTGGTTGGAAGCACATTAAAGAAGAAAGCTTTCTTTTAATTTCTATTGACTAAATTTGTTATTTATACCCATCAACATTATGAATATAATCCGTTTTATTTTAACCGTAGCTCTCTTTATAACCACAAGCACTGTATCGGCGCAATATTGCTCACAAGAAGGTCGCTACAGCAATCGTGAATTTTTCTCTAGCATTGAAATTGACTCTTTAAAGAATCGTACGTATGGAACTGCGGTTAATGTTCTCGGAAAATCACAAGAACTATTCATAGACTTTTACTATCCAAATAATACCTTAGATACACTGTCTAAAAGACCCTTTGTATTGCTTGTTCATGGCGGAGGATTTGTTGGAGGAAATAAAGAATCCTACATGACCAATCTCTGTAAAGAGTTTGCTAAAAGAGGTTTTGTAGCAGCCACTATAACTTATCGCTTAGGCTTTGACCAAAATATTTTAGGAGACCACGCAGTGGCAGTTTACAGAGCACAGCAAGACGCAAATGCAGCCTTGCGATATACTTTAGAAAATGCTGATACCCTTAAAATAGACCCCGCTTGGATCTTTATGGGCGGCAGCAGTGCGGGATCAATTACAGCATTAATGACGGCCTATGGCAGTCAGCAAGAATGGAATCAGTTTTTCCCAATGCTAGCGGAAAAACTTGGACCCTTAAATTCCTCTGGAAATAATTTTAAACAGCCTTTTTCAATTAAAGCTATTTTTAATAATTGGGGTGCAGTTTCTCCTATCGTAATAAAACCAGAAGAACTAATTCCTATGATTTCTTTTCACGGCGAACTTGATAAAGTCGTATCCATTGATGTCAGCCCATATACTGGATTTGGCTCTAGAAAACTTCATAATATGCTAAATGAACAAGGTATTTGCAATGACTTCACCATTGATCCTAAAGGGGGTCATAGCATTTATAGAGACAAAGAAGGCGCTATTTTTAGAGTAGGCCGCGCAGCCTGTTTCTTTAAAAGTTTATTTTGTGATACTTGCTCAAACTTCCTTTCGATAGAAATGGTTTCTGCCAATTGTTCCAATTAATATGCCGCTGGGCCTGCACACATCGTTTCTTTTAAAAACGTGAACAACCAATCAAATAGTAATGAGAATTCCAATCGCCTTTTTGATATTTCTTTTTACACAAGTAACCCCTTCTTATAGTCAGTGTGCCTCAGTTACAGTTGAGAACACCACAAATTACACGGCATTCACATTGGACTCCTTAGAGGAGTCAGATGGCCTTCGAAATGGACCAGACTATACTGGCGCTACCTTATATTTTCCAGCAAATGAGAATGGCCAATTAAAAAGTATCATATTAGTTCCCGGCTATACAGCAACTCAGACATCTATTGAAGGATGGGCGAAATATTTAGCCTCTCGCGGGTTTTTATGCATGACTATTGGCACGAATTCCCTGTATGACTTCCCACAAGCAAGAGCAAATGCCTTGATAGATGCAATGGAGACACTACGACAAGAAAATAACAGAACACTTTCTCCTCTATATCAAAAAATTGACACCAATAATATTGCCGTTGGTGGTTGGTCTATGGGAGGTGGGGGTGCACAACTAGCCGCCAAAATAGATCCTACTATAAAAGCAGTATTTGCAATCGCTCCTTGGCTACTTGAGAGCACCTTATCAATTTCAAGTCTAAACCACAGTGCACCTCTACTAATTATTAGCGGCCAATTAGACCAAATAGCACCCATAAATAGGCATGCAGACGTGCATTACAATTATACACCAAACACCACTAACAAATTACTTTTTGAAATTTCTGGAGGCAACCATTATAGTCCTTTAAATCCTTTATCAGGAAATGGGGATGTTGGAAACATTGCATATGCTTGGTTCCAACTATTTTTAGCAACTACTGATTGCTATTGCAAACTCCTCAACGTTGCGAACTTAGACCAAAACTCAACAAGCTCCAAATATTTAACCAATCTCAACTGTACAACACTTTCTGAAAAAGAATTTGAAGACACCAAAATAAAAGTTCAAATGTTTCCAAATGTAGCGGAAGATGAGCTTACCGTTTACTTCTCTAAACCGTACGCCATCGATTATATGGTTAACAATGTATTGGGACAACAAGTGAAATATGGAAAAATAAATGCTGGTGATAAAATAAACGTGAATGAATTATCTACAGGCCTCTATTTTTTGAGATTAGAAAAACAGGTGTTTAAATTTTTAAAGAAATAGTTTAAGAGAAAATAAAAGCGCTGAAGCGAAATTAGAAACAACCAATAACAAAGAAGGAAAATAATTCCTATGAAAATTCGATAAATTGAAAACTCATGTAAATTAATTATCTTTACCGAAGAACGCTTCGAAAATGAACTGCTTCATCATAAAATAATTAACAAACAGGTGTGTTAAAAAGTAGAGATATGATTAAAACAAAAAACATAGTACCATTTATCTTTGACAAACTGCTTTCTGACAACACACGAGGAAAAGCGGAGAACATCATTCTTAAATTAGCAATCCTAAGTTTTTTTATTCATTTAGCGATTATTTACTTTTTAAAATTTGACTTTATAGAATTTCCATCGAATTCAGAACTCCTTAAAAACCCAATATCAGCGGCGTATACGCCTTTTTCTTTTATTCTTGTTTATGAAGTATACTTGCTTATCTACTACTTACCAAAATCCTTTACAACCTATATAACCAAACAATACGAGATTATAACACTTATTATTATCCGAAAGTTATTTAAAGATTTATCTGCATTAGAACTCACCGCAGATTGGTTTGAAATCAAAGGAGATTTACAATTTACCTACGATTTGGTAGCTTCTTTAGTGCTATTTTACCTCATTTATCTTTTCCAAAAACAAGGAAAACGAAAAGCTTCTCAAGAAACAAGTATCAAGCCGGTAATTGAAAAATTTGTTCAAAAGAAAAGGCTTATTGCTATTATATTGGTGCCACTGTTTTTTGTTATTGGACTTTATACATTTATTGATTGGTCTTCAGGAATTTCAGCTCCTTCAACGAAGTTGCCCTCTTTTGAAAGTATAAATAACCTGTTTTTTGATCAATTTTTTACGGTACTAATTCTAGTCGATGTTGTGCTCCTTTTGATTTCTTTCTTCTATACTGATCAATTCCATAAAATAATCAGAAATTCAGGATTTGTTATTTCTACTATTTTAATTCGAATGTCATTTGGAGTCAGTGGGTTAATTAGCACCATTTTAATTGTTGCCGCTGTGCTCTTTGGATTGGCGATAATAACCATCCATAACAAATATGAAATGGACGCTTTTACAAATAAGAAGTTGAACTAAAAACAGCAGACTCTTTTTTTAGAAATTCTAAAAAATTTGCTCGATTTTCGGTTAAAAAAACGAAAAACCAAAACCAAAAGAAACGCTATCTAATCTATTATTCTCAAATCCGATACTTCGTTTTCTATGGAAATCTATTCTAAATATAGTGTTCCATCTTTCTTCACCTGCAACTTGAATTCCCAAACCAACACCATAATAATTCCCATCAGAATAGGTAGCGGAAGGGGTCCACATTTTACCTCGTCTTATTTCAATAAAGTGAGTATTTCCCTCTTTTTCTGTAATATTATATTTTAGACTACCGTAGGTGGGAAAAGCTTTCACATCATAATTCCAATGAAAATCATATCCTGAATTAAAGGCAATGGCTACTCTTTTTCTAAAGGTATAACCAAGTCCAAATCTAAAAAATAATGCAGACGGAACAATTAAAGGTCCATTGTCATCGTCGGGACCTATTTGATAATGCTCATTAATTCCGAGTGTAAAATTCACATCTGCTAAGAAAAAAACACGTCCATTTTTTTCTTGCGACCTTGAAATTTGAAAAATAAAAACTAAAAATATAGCAAGTAAGGTTCTTTTCATTGATTACTTTTAAATAAAAACACTTTTCAATAACTGTGCCGTTTTTATAAGCTTCTCCTAAATAAAGACAGGCTAAATTCCATTTTATAATAGGTTTAGAAAAAATAATTATTCAATAAATAAACTGCGACCTCTTTGCATACAAGTGACATCTCACAAAGTGAATTTATACCGCGCGCTTTAAAAAGGAATATTTGCTCCAAAGTTCCTGTTTTTTATATGTAGTTTTGCAAGAATTATGAGTATCATTTCTACAGACATCGAGCAGGCAGTGCGGTTATTAACGGATGCGCAATTGGTAGCAATACCAACTGAAACCGTCTATGGTCTCGCTGGAAATATTTATAGCGAAAAAGCGATTCATCGTATTTTTTCAACAAAGAAGCGTCCTTTTTTTAATCCTTTAATCGTGCACATCCCCACAGTGAAGGCTTTAGAAAAAATTGTTACTCATATTCCTGAAAAAGCAAAACTATTAGCTGCTGCTTTTTGGCCAGGTTCGCTGACGTTAGTTTTAAAAAAGAACAGCACTGTTCCTGATATTATTACTGCAGGAAAAGATACGGTTGCCGTTCGGATCCCAAATCACCCTGTAACTTTAGCACTCTTAGCGAAATTGCCTTTTCCTTTAGCAGCGCCAAGTGCAAACCCTTTTGGAAGTATTAGTCCTACGAAAGCTGCCCATGTAGAAGCATATTTTAAAAATGATATTCAAATGATTTTAGATGGTGGTTCTTGTGCGAACGGTATCGAATCTACAATCATCGGCTTTGAGAATGAGACGCCCATTCTTTATAGATTAGGTGCTTTAACACTTGAAGACATTGAAGCTGTTGTCGGTAAAATCACCATCAAAAACAAAGAAGAAGAAAGTCCGGAAGCTCCAGGGATGTTAGCAAGACATTACGCTCCTAAAACCAGTACTTTTTTAGTGCATGATGTGGCGGCTGAAATTAAAAAACATGCAGGAAAAAAAATTGGAGTACTTGTTTTCAAAACGACTTTAAACACCCCTGATATCGTTGAAATAATTTTATCAAAAAACGGTTCTATGCAGGAAGCGGCTTCCAATTTATACACTGCAATGCATGCCTTAGATGCGCAGCAATTGGATGTAATTATTGCTGAAAAATTTCCTGAATTTGGGCTTGGAAAATCTATGAATGACCGCCTACAGCGCGCAACTTTCAAGTAGTTTATCGAATAAAACGGTAGGTTGCTTTTAGCAGAAAGGTGTCTTTTGCAGGAACATCAAGTACTTGACTCCCCACACTATTCGTCAATGAATTATTCACGTCTTGCGCCCCAGACGAACCTCTTGACCACACAAGAAAAAGTTCTGAGCCCGGAATATACTCCCACCTTACCACTAAATTTGTTTGCAACTGCACAAAAGAAAAGTCTGGTTTCTCAAAAGAATAATCGGTAGTATTGTCACCATTTTCATCCACTAAAAAAACAGCATTCCCCTCAGCGTCTGTGCCGTTAGAAAGCTGGTTTGCGGTGTACGGATTAACACGCTCGCTAAAAGAATCTGCAGAGGCATTATTTACAAAATTAAAAGCAGCGTAGCGTCCTCTAGAAATAAAGGGCTGACCATAAAATTGGAAAGAAAAATTAGGATTTAAACTATAATTTAAGCGGAGTGTGGTAGCCCAAGAATCGTTGCTTATAGCGCCCAATATATATCTTTGGGTGTTTCCAAAGTCTGCGGTGCCTATATACTGGGTCTTGTCTTTCGTTTCATTAAACTCGTTTTCTAAGGACAAACTAAAAGCATCAAAAGGTTGATAGTTTATGCTAAAAACATATCTGTTTCTAGTATAAATACCGGCATCGCTTCTAATGCCAAAATACCCGAGTTTAAAACTAAATTTTTTACTTCGGTCAGAACCAAAAAAGAAATAAAGATATCTGTTATTAGCAGATTTCCAACGAGGCCCACCTCTTAAAAATGAATTGCTGTAAGTTTGTGTATTTATGCCTATTCCTGTCTTTGTCCACCAATTATTTTTCCAATTGATATCTCCACTAATTTGATATTCTAGATTATTTAAATTTCCACCAAAATCGTAAATAGCCTTTTGTTCTGTACTTAGCTCTATTTCTCTATACACTCCTTTCGGAACCTGCCAAAGATAATTTGCTTCTAAAAACTGAATCATTTCATCTGTCTTCCTTAAAAAGCCAACATCATTTAATTCTAACTCTGGAGAGCGCCAAATAAACCCTCCATTATAACGCCAATTGCCGCCCCCTTGTTTTCCTAATTTAATTTTACCACCGGTTCCCGTTAAAGAAGTTTTTGTAGGGTCTACATTCACATATTGAGCATCTACCCTTTGAAATAATCGCGCCATTGACCGCTGTGTATCTTCAATTGCCTCTTGGCTTCCAAAAACATAACTTACAATAGAGTTTCCTTCTATGTAAAAATCTCTTTTCCTCCAAGTATGTCTAAAATCAAAACCACCAGTATATGCTGCCTTGTGCAACTCCGAAAAATTACCATTTAAATTTCTGTTAGTGGCTGTAAAAATACCACCTAGATAGGAATTTCTTTCATTAAAATCTTTCTGAGCTCTGGCAACAACATAATTTGTCAAAGGTGCTACAATCTCTTCTCTTGTATCTCCATTCTTTTGCTTAATCTCTGCAAATTCGTTTGCCGTAACACTCTCTAAAACCCCAATAGACCAACCATTTTGAGTTTTTCCCGAGAATTTAGCAGCACCTAAAATCGTAGAATTTTGTGGGACATCTGCGAACTCTCCGCTTGAAATGTTTGCGGCCCTTTGTGGACTCCTGCCAATTCTTCTGCTATAAAAAAGATTGTCTCTTCCATTTGCAAATTTAAAATCAAAAATATTTTTATTTTCCACAAAAAAGGGCCTTTGTTCTTCAAAGAAAATTTGAAATCCATCCAAAGCAATTGCCCCAGGATCTGCTTCTACCTGACCGAAATCTGGATTTACCGTCAAGTCTAACGTCAAATCATTCGTGATTCCGATTTTTGCATCTACTCCTCCATTTATTTTAAAATCACTTCCATCCTTAAATGGATTCTCTAACTCTTTAGGATACGTATCATATTGTATCACAGTAAAAGGTTGAATTTCTAACTGTTTTTGTGACTTTAAATCCACCAAACCGTGTAATTCTCCTGCTTCACTAATAAATCCTGCTTTATCATTTGGAATTCTTTGCCAAAGAGAACGTTCATTTTTTCTAAAAATATTCCGCGCCACATTGAAACCCCAGATTTGCTCTTTTGCATTTCCAAAACGCAGTTGACTGAAAGGAATTTTCATTTCTGCTGTCCAGCCCTCAGCATCTACATTTGCACCTGTATACCAAATAGGGTTCCAACTTTCATCAAAGTTAGCCCCATTTCTAGTCGCAATTTCTTCTCCCTTAACTCCTGCCGCAGTTGTTGTAAAAACAAAAGCAGTTCTCTTGTCGTGGTAACTATCAATCACTACATTTATCCGATCCCCAGCAAAACCATCCCTTCTCGTTAGTCTTTGTTGGATTAATTCTGGATGTGCATCAAAAGCACGCAAAGCAATGTATAAATACTTTGCATCATATATTACTTTAAACTTCGTTTGATAGGTTGGCGCAGTTCCTTCATAAGGCTCATTTTCCACAAAGTCTGAAGACCAAGGAACAACGTCCCAAGCAACATCAGAAATTTTACCATCAATAATTGGGGCTTTAACCAATTTTTTAGTGGTATATATTCTTTTAGAAATTTCATTGGTCACCAGCTTCTGTGCACTTAAATAGGTGCTACAAAAACAAATAATTAAGACGATTAGAGTATTAAATTTCATCAGTTTTAAGGTTGACTGTATCTTGTAGAAATTACTTTTCAAAACAGCTTTTTTCTGTCACAAAAGTAGTTCTCTATTTTCTTAAGGTTTTCATAAGATTGTGTTAATTTTAACACCTTGCAAGCAAAGAACATTCCTTAAATTTTAAACTAAAAAAGTTGCCTTTTTAAAAAATAAACTATTTTTACTTTTCATTTATTACCAAACCTATATTCTTGGAGAGAAAAAATCAGATAAAACCACGGAAATTCCATTTCTAATATTACAAATTTATGCGCAGAATTTATCGACTAAAAATCCCTAAAAGATTTCAATTACTAAAAACTTTTAGCCTTACTTTCTTAATGCTTTCTCTTCTTGTACGTATCGTTTTATATTTCTTCAGCTTTAATTACTTTGATTTCAGTTTCCTAAATTTTATTAAAATTTTTAGTCTCGGTTTTATCTTTGATATTGGTTCTTTGTCGTATATTCTAGCATTGTACGCTATATATCTCTTACTTGTTCCCTTGAAATTTCACGGATGCAAACTTGACAAAGCAGTCTCTAAATTCATGTATGGATTTTTTCTATTCCTAACCATTGGCTCCCTATTGGCAGAAATTCCTTTTTGGCAAGAATACCAAAGGAGATATAATTTTATAGCCGTAGACTACCTTTTATATACCTATGAGGTTATTGAAAATATTCACCAATCGTTTCCAATTCCCATCCTTCTTGGCGTTGTACTTTTAATTATTCTATTGAGTATTCGTTTTGCAAAAAAACAAAATGCATACAAAAACACTTTTGAAAGCAATGATTCTTTTTTCACAAAGGCGATGCCTGCATTTTTAATATTTTTAATATTTGGAACCTTTCATTTTTCCATTCAAAATACACAAGCAGAAATTTTTCAGAATATTAATGAAAATGAATTGGCAAAATCCGGGTTGTACTCCTTTTTTGCTGCCTACAAAAGTAATGAGTTAAACTATAATGAATTTTACCTAACCTTAACTGAAAAGGAAAATTTTACCATCGCAAGGAAGCTTGTGAAAGCTTCAAATGATAGTTTATTTAAAAACTCAAATAGTATCCTGCGTTTTACTAAAAATTTAGGGGAAGAAAAAAAACCTAATGTTATTTTTATTGGTTTAGAAAGCATGAGCGCTTCCTTTCTTAAAAGGTACGGAAACACAAATAACTTGACACCAACAATAGATTCACTGCATAAAAAATCCATTGCATTTACTAATATGTATGCAACTGGAACTCGTACCATTCGTGGAATAGAAGCCATAATACTCGCAATCCCTCCAACTCCTGGAAGAAGTATTGTTAAGAGAAAATCAAATACCAATCTTTTTACCATTGGAGAAGTTTTTAAACAAAAAGGATATTCAAGAACTTTTATTTATGGTGGTGATTCGCAATTTGACAACATGTTGAATTTCTTTAGTTTTAATGAATTTGATATTGTGGACAGAAAAAAATGGCATCGTCTACAAGAGCAATTACCCACAAAAAGAAGTAGGATAGAAGATGTTGAGGTAACTTTCGAGAATGCTTGGGCTGCTTGTGATGAAAATCTTTTAAATAAGGTGCTAAAGATTGCTGACAAACAACATGCAACAAATCAGCCTTTCTTTAATTTTGTAATGACCAGCTCAAATCACCAACCTTATACCTTTCCCGAAGGTGTAATTGCTTCTAATAAAAAAACGAGAAGTAACGCAGTGAAGTATTCTGACAAAGCACTTCAACAATTTTTTGAAACAGCAGAAACAAAACCTTGGTTTTCCAATACTGTATTTGTAATCATGGCCGATCATTGCGCTTATAGTGCCGGTAGGTCTGAAATTAATATTAAAAACCATCACATTCCTGCATTTATTTATAACTTAAAAGGTGCAAAAACGGCTGAAGTTGATAAATTATCTTCTCAAATTGATATTTTCCCAACACTTTTTGGCTATTTAAATTGGAGTTATGACAATCTTTTTTTCGGAAAAGACATCTCTAAAATGTCTTTAACTGATGCGCGTGCTTTTATTGGAAATCACAGAAAAGTATCCCTTTTAAAAAACAACAAATTATTAGTTTTAGAAACTCAAAAAAAATACGCTTCTTATGCCTACGACAGAGAGCAGAACGAGCTGTATCCAATGAAAAATGATAGCACTTTAGTAAAGGAAACCGTTGCGTATTACCAATCTGCCTTTGAGCTATTTAAGACCGGAGAACTAAAATTAAAAACGGCTAAAAAATAATCTAAAAACACTGTTTGTCAATCAAATAAATAGCACTATATTTGCACTCCTTTTTTAAGGAAAATGAATCATTATTAATTGACAAAAACTAAAAGTGTAATTATGAACACATTAAGTTACAAAACAGTATCAGCAAACAGCGCTACCGTAAACAAGGAGTGGGTTTTAGTTGATGCGGACGGGCAAACGTTGGGTCGTCTTTCTTCTATTATAGCTAAGCTAATTAGAGGTAAGTACAAACCAAACTTTACTCCTCACGTAGATTGTGGAGACAACGTGGTTGTTATCAACGCAGAAAAAATTGTATTATCTGGAAACAAATGGAAAGAGAAATCTTACATCCGTCACACAGGGTATCCAGGTGGACAAAGATCATTAACTGCAACAGAAATGTTTGAGAAAGATCCTACAAGATTAGTCGAAAAAGCAGTAAAAGGAATGTTGCCAAAAAATATTTTGGGAGCAGCTTTATTTAGAAACTTGTATGTATATGCAGGTACAGAGCACAAACAAGCGGGTCAAGAACCTAAAGCTATTAACCTTAATGATCTTATATAATGGAGACAGTTCACAAAATAGGTAGAAGAAAAACAGCTGTTGCCCGTATTTATCTTACAGAAGGTAAAGGGAACATTACTGTAAATAAGAAAGACTACAAAAGCTACTTTACTACAGGTACTTTACAATATAAAGTACAACAACCTTTAATGTTAACAGAAAACTTAGAATCGTATGATATCAAGGTTAATGTTTACGGAGGTGGTATTACTGGACAGGCAGAAGCAATTCGTTTAGCAATTACAAGAGCATTAGTTCATATTGATGCTGATCATAGAATTGTACTGAAACCAGAAGGTTTATTAACACGGGATCCAAGAATGGTTGAACGTAAGAAATTTGGTCAGAAGAAAGCACGTAAAAAATTCCAATTCTCGAAACGTTAATATTATTTGCAGCTTAAATGCTGTTATATATTATATCGAGAACTGTTATTATTACAAAAAATTAATAGTAAACAGTTTAGCATCTAAATATACCAGACTCTTAAAAGACTACTTGTATATTGATTTCAAAACAGAACGTAAACACATTTTAAAATGGCAAAAGTAAACATTCAAGAATTATTAGATAATGGTGTGCATTTTGGACACCTTACTAGAAAATGGAACCCAAACATGGCTCCATATATTTATACAGAAAGAAATGGTGTGCACATCATTGATTTGTATAAAACTGCTGCAAAAATAGAAGAGACTTCAGAAGCTTTAAATAAGATTGCAAACTCTGGACGTAAGATTTTATTTGTTGCAACAAAGAAACAAGCAAAAGACATTGTTGCTGAGAAAGCAAAAGCAATCAACATGCCATACATCACTGAAAGATGGCCTGGTGGAATGCTAACGAACTTTGTTACCATCAGAAAAGCGGTTAAGAAAATGGCTTTAATTGATAGAATGAAGATCGATGGTTCTTTTGATGCATTGTCTAAAAGAGAAAAACTACAAATCAACCGTCAGAGAGAGAAGTTAGAAAAGAATTTAGGTTCTATTTCAGACATGACTCGTTTACCTGGCGCTTTATTTATTGTTGACATCAAGAAAGAACACATTGCTGTAGCAGAGGCGCAAAAATTAAATATTCCAATTTTTGCAATGGTAGATACAAACTCTGATCCAAGACAAGTAGACTACGTAATTCCAGCAAATGATGATGCTTCTAAGTCAATAGACAAAGTATTATCTTTTGTTACCGATGCAGTTGCTGAAGGATTATCAGACAGAAAAGCAGACAAAGAAAAAGTTAAAGAGACCAAAGAAGTTGCAGCTCCAGAAACGGAAGAAGTAGCTCCTAAAGCTGAAGAGACTAAGGAAGATGCTCCGAAAAAGAAAGAAGTAAAAGCGAAAGCACCGAAAGCAAAAGCAGTAAAGGTTAAAGAACCTAAAGTTGAAGAAGCTAAGGTTGAAGAAGCTAAGGTTGAAGAAGCTAAGGTTGAAGAAATCAAAGCTGAGGATACTGATACACCTGCTGAAGAAAAAAAATAATTTAATAACACCTAAGAGACCTTGGTTTCTTAACAAAAAATAAGTGACATGGTAAAAGTAAGTGCTGCTGATGTTAAAAATTTAAGAGAAGCAACTGGTGCTGG